>JADMIO010787574.1_pt1 | contig 46442 bp, 30 predicted proteins | sample 8958161 | NCBI WGS metagenome assembly JADMIO01 (sample SAMN16585339, study PRJNA669376) | soil metagenome | isolation source: Crop rotation soil | place: USA: Cullars Rotation, Alabama | collected 2011
CTTTCCCCGACCAGACGCACCCCGACTCTGACCAGACGCACCCCGACTCTGACCAGACGCTCCCCGACTCCGACCAGATGCTCCCCGACTCCGACCAGACGCTCCCCGACTCCGACCAGACGCTCCCCGACTCTGACCAGATGCTCCCCGACTCCGACCAGATGCTCCCCGACTCCGACCAGATGCTCCCCGACTCCGGCCAGACGCTCCCCGACTCTGACCAGATGCTCCCCGACCCCGACCAGATGCTCCCCGACTCCGGCCAGACGCTCCGAATATCGAATATCGAAATCCGAAACAAACAGGGAGCAATCTCGAAGGTTCGAATGAGTGAAACAGCAACTTGTGGTTGCTTCGTTTCCTCCACTCCCAAATTCACTTCATTTTGAATTTGTTTCGGACCCGTTCGGCAGGCTCAGGGCAGGTTTTCGAGATTCGGATTTCGGATTTTCCCTCATGCTTGCGTCCAGACCAAGATCCACTTCCTTTCAGAGTCCCGGACTTTGGCGAAACCGCGGGATTTTTGGACCGCATCGAGCTACCGAGCCAGTGCGGGTTCGACAAAGAGCCGGCAAACGCTCGATCCATTCGGGCTTGTCCACGAGCGGCTCAGCACAAAGAATTTGACTCGAAAATCCGCCAACCTGTCGATGCCGTGAAAAATAACGATTCTGCCTTTGTTTCGCCTCCCTCTGAAGAACGGCCAATAAAACAGGGCAATTCTGTATATTCCCAAGGTTCGACTATGCGAGCAACGAGCGCTCTTTCACTAGCGTGCCTTGCGCTGATCTCATTCAGCGTTCAAGGCATCAGTGGCAATATCCTTCCAAAAGATTGGCTATCTCCGGAGCAACTTGAGCAGGCAGAAAATCCGATCCAACAGCAGCTCGACACTGGACGGGGGATGGGTGGGACGGCTTGGAGCATGGCTGCAGTGAAAGACGCAAGATTGCTGCTCCTGTACGTGACTCTCTATGAGCGCCTGCCTGATGAAGCTAGCCGGAAAAAGCTTCATTCAGAGCAGACTGCCTGGCTCGCACGTCGACAGAAGGCGGTTGACGCACTTAGTGATCCAGAAGGTGGGTCAATGGTGAGATTGGAGAAGGCGGCGAAGCACATGGAATTCACGGACAAGCGGATCGCCGAGTTCAAGAAACGCCTGAAGCCATGATGATTGTCGAACCTGGCGCTCCACACGAACCACCGTCACGGCTGTAGTTTCGATGCCGAACTCAAACTCAACCCTGAACCCTCAGCCGAGCGCCGCTTCCACGGTGGTCGGTGAGCTGGATCGTTCGACAAAGGCATGACCCAATCCGAATCCGTAGTTCAGAGACAGCTCGACGCCTTTAATGCGCGTGATATTGACGCTTTGCTCGCTCTCTATACTGAGGATGCGCAATTCTTCGAGCACCCGGCCAAGCTAATTGCCAGCGGCTCGGCGGAGTTGCGCCAGCGGTTTACCGCGCGTTTCCAGGAGCCCAACCTGCACGCTGTCTTACTGAAGCGTATCGTTTCCGGTCCTGTGGTCGTTGATCATGAGTTGGTCACGCGCACCTTTCCAGAAGGCGCAGGCGAGATTGAGTTGGTGATGATTTATGAAGTCAAGGAAAGTCGGATCGCAAAGGCTTGGAGCCTTGGGGGCGCGAAGACGATATTCTCTGCACCACAAAAAAAGGCGTCGAACAAGGCCGAAGCGTCAAACCCGCTGCATGACACGATGGATAGTAACAGATGAACTCAGCATACTCTTTTTCGATGGTAATGTCCGCTGAAGAAATCCGAAAGTTTCACGAGCTTCTGGAGCTGACATATTGGGCGAGCGGCCGCACCCTGAACGAGGTGGAAGAGTCGCTGCAGTCATCGGTGATCGTCTCTGCTAGGCATGTTGAGGATGGCTTCGTGGGATGTGCGCGAGCCGTGACCGACAAGGTGACGTTCTCTTGGATTTGTGATGTCGTCGTCCAGGCAGCGCATAGAAGACGCGGCGTGGGCAAGGAGTTGGTGCGACGACTGCTTGCGCATCCAGATGTTGCTGCGACCCGCAAAGTTCTGGTGACCCAGGACGCTCAAAGCTTCTACCAGCAACTTGGATTCGGCACGCACCGTTACGAGTGCATGATAAAATACCCGGAGAAAGTCGAACCAATTCGGTCAAGCGAACCTCCATGAGCCGATTTAGTTTTCTCTGCAATCCACATCTTGCTTCGGCTCATTCCGGTCGCTTACCTCAAGGGCGTTCGGCGGCTTTTCCGAATGAGCCCCAGTAAACCACCGATACGAACGCGACAAGGCAAGACGGTCGAATATCTTTCGGCTCGGCATTTCGATGACATGCCTCAATCGCCGGATGGTGCGGAAGTCCTATATCACGAGTATGGAGCCCAACTCCGTCGAACCACGACGGGAGACTACATCCTCAACATTCTCTGCGGGCGAGTGGCGCAATACGGTGTTGAAATCGCGCTGACAGCCGAGGAGATTAGCACATATCGAAGCGACGACGGTGACACATTCATTCACAACCTCGGAGAAGACATCTACGACGATCCCAAGGTCTTCGAGAACAGAATCGTGAAGCGATGCTAGCGCCGAACACGGGCATCGAGTCGAACGGCTCCGGGCTGTCACGCTCTGTGCTCCGCTTCGCTCTGGCACAGAGCGCGCCATCCCTCCGCAGTCGCTCATGCCCATCTAGTTCGGCGAAGCACACGCGCTCACTTCCATGAACGAGGAAGTTCTAATTCCACTACGCTTCCGGATAATAACAATCCTCCAAGCGGGCTTGGTCTTATATTCGAGTGGATTTACTAGGCTGTATCTCAGGACCACCGACCCCAATTGGAGTTTCGGGGGGACAGCCTTACCTGCCTCCTTCGCGGCGAGCATGTCGAATTACGGCATTTGGCTGATGCTAGTGCCCATTCTTTATTCCGTCTGGACGCTCGCCGACAGCTCCAAAGCAGACCAAGATTACTACGCAAACAGGCGTCTCGTGGTAGCAGGAACGATCATCGTGTTCTGTCTTGTCATGGCGGCCATCGGCACTACGGTGTCTACTCTTTCAATAACCACGAATCTATGACCGGGATTTGAACACCCAATAATCGCCGAACCCGGCGCTCCACGCGAACCACCGTTACGGCTGTAGTTTCGATGCATCACGAAAACTTGAATCCTAAACTCGCTGCCGAGCGCCGCTTCCACGGTGGTCGGTGAGCTTTTTCGTTATGCGCCTCCCTGAAGTGCCACCAGTGCTCGTTCGCGACGTACAGGAACAGGAGCTGCCGCAACTGCTCGCACTGCTCGAGGCCTCGGCCTCATTCGATGGCGCCGCACACTCGCTTGTCGCCACTGTCGAAACGCTGCGTCAGGCGCTGTTCTCCAACGCCCCCATGGCAAGGGCAATCGTGGCGGTAGTGGGCGACGAGCTCGTCGGTACGGCGACGTACTACGCCACGTTCTCAAGCTTCTTGGCCAAGCCGTGTCTATGGCTCGACGACCTGTTCGTCTACGAAGCACTTCGTTCAAAGGGCATCGGGCGCGCGTTGGTCAAACACGTCTGCAAAATTGCCTACGCGCAAGGGTGTGGTCGCGTCGATTGGGTGGTTGCCACACAGAACGCGAATGGCAGAGGGTTCTACACTCGCCTGGGCGCCTCAATCTTCGAGTCTGTCCGTCTTGCCCGCCTTGAAGAAAATGCAATCCGTGCTCTGGCTACCGAAGACGCATAACCAATCGATCCTGCGAATGGCTCCGAGCGTCATAGCCGGTGGTACCACCACCTTCGCCCGGCACGGGGCTACGCCGCCCTCCGCCATCGTTGATCTCTGCCGTTAGCCGTTTCCAGCAGCGCCCCGTGAAAGCCACGCTTCTACTTTCCTGCATTTTGATTGCGGCATGCAGCCGGCGCGAGACGATCAATGAACCGCCGGATGGCATGCAAGGCGTTCCCGCACCATACAAGACATTCTACAGCGGTGGGTTCCCAGACGCTAACGTGGCAGCGTCCGCCGCGAACTTCCATTCGACAGTATCTCGCTCCGCCGGACGCCCTGCTTTGGCAACTGTCCGGTTTACGAGGTCGTCTTTCACCGAGCGGGCAACGCGGAACTCCACGCTGAGCAAAATGTGCCCAAGACAGGGAACTTTGTTGGCGAGGTTCCATTAGAAACCTATGGCCGTCTCTGCTACCTCCTCGAGCAGAGCCAGTTTGGTCGAATGAACGATAGCTACAGAGCCAACTGGAGTGACGACGCAACTTGCATTGTGACCGTCTCGGCGAAACGGAGCCAGAAGGTAGTCTCTGACTACGGCAGCGTAGGGCCGATTGAGCTTTGGGCGATTCAAGAGAGCATTGACGCCGCTCGGAATGAAATCGAATGGAAACCGGCCAAATGAAACGAAACCCTGAAGTTTCGTTCCGGCGAAGCCTTCCACTCTACTCACAGTGTGAACATCGACGGGAAACACCGAGAAACACTCCTTCGGCTCCTATCTCAAGCTGCCGAACCCCCGCGTTTTTCCTCCTTTCCACCCGAATTACCACTCGTATGGTGCTCGGCCATGCGTCTGCCCGGCCTTTCGCCCAACTCCGCCGCTCTCTCGGCGCCCTTTACTTTCGGCTGTAGCGACGCGCCCTCTCCCGCAAAGCGGCTCAGTTCAACCGCGGTGTATCCGCCATGCCGGGCGAGTTCGTCTTCACTCTTTTCCATCCGCTCTGGCGCCCGGCACAGCGGATACAACGCTAAACGTTAGGCCTATGATCACGCGTCTTCTTTCTGCGTCGCTTTCTGCAATGTTTCTCAGCAGTTGCTACCTCCACACATCGACTGAGCAATCGTCCATTCAGATAACCTCCCCATTCCAGGAATGCTCTTTGGCTACGTTTGGACCTCCAGATGTATTGCTGGTATCCCTCAAGGACGCCAGTCAACCGCTACTGGACATCATGCCCGATCCATCAACGGCTATCCTCGCGTCCGCGAAAGGGATTCGATACCCCATCCGCTTTTTACCCGATCGAATGTCCTACGACGCTGTAACCGGCCCGGGGGGACGAGACCGCGCCAAAAAAGCTAAATCCCCAAAGGTCGGATACTGGTTTGCCGTGCTCAACCCCGATCACCCCGACCAGCAGCTCACTGAGTTTCCCGCCGACAACTACAAGTTCTCCGTTGCATTCACCGGCCCCACCGGCACCAAGAACGTCACCGCAGAATTCAAACGGAGCACAAAGCTCGACAAGATCCAAATTGATCACTAACCGTTCATTTGGCGAGTATCCGTGTTTCACATGCCTGACTCCACTAATCAACCGCGTCCTTATGAAGATTGGTCGCTCGACGGAAGCCGCCGATGGTATGACGCCGCCAATACTTTTGGGCATCACCTAATGCGGAACTGCTACAAGCAGGCACTCAATGCCGAAGGTAGCCAAGCAACCGAAGCGGAACTGAAGTTGATTGAGCGTGGTGTCGATGCTGCACTCCTTCACGTTATGGCCCTACTTGAAGGATGCATGGAGACGGACGCTGGGCCAGATCACAAAGTCGAATACGCCCTTTCCTCATGTGTCTACGATCGAAGCGGCCGCGAGGTCGAGCGCATAGCTCTGTCACCTCTTCAAGACCTTCCGATTGGCTACCATAATTGGAAAGATGGTATATTTCGGCTTTCAAAGAATCCGGCCGAACCCAGCGGTGCAGTGAACGATCTTCCGGCTACGCCTACAGATCGTCACTGACCTTTTCGTTCGGCTACTACGCGCTCGCTATGATTCACGCCCATTTCCGCACCGCGCTGACCTTCGTCTGCCTGCTGATCCCGGCGTCGCTTATTGCGTGGTTCCACTATACCTCCTTTCGCGCCGTCGTTGCCGGCACGCGCCATCTGTGGGGCACGCAGAAACGCTTTCCTGCCGGCTTCGAGTTCCTATGCCAGTTCGGCTTCCTCGTGTATTTACCGCTGTTCATCATCGCCTTGATCTATGCGCTGTCGTGGCGTTTCCCCCTTTTGAGTGGTTCGCTCAGCGTGGCATTGTGCGCGGGCACCTTGGCCACGGTTTGCGTGTTCTACGCCATTCTTCTAGCCATGCCCGCGCTTGCTCATGGCGTTCCTCTTTAGATCCCGTGGCCGAACATGCGCTGCAGCGAAGTGCTCCGGGCGTCACGAGCCATGCTTTCCGCCACCTTCGCCCCCAACCGCCTGCGCCCACGCATGGCTCGCGCCGCCCTCCGCAGTCGCTGAGCTTGGGGTCGTTCGGCCAACTAGCGGCGTCCACTCCCTATGCCCAACGACTTCGGCGCCTTTGCACCAGTGTTTGAATCGGCGCATGGCTATTTGGCCTTGCTCAACCTCTCCGCAGACGACAGTGCCGAGGCAGTTCGCTTGGTTCGCCAGTGTGCGGCTACCGACACAGATCGGACTTCCATTCTCGCCCTACTTTCAGATCTGAACTGGCGGCCGACGTTGGTTGCCGCAGTCGCAGCGGCATTTCTGCCACTCGACACCCGCATTACCGATGCCCTTTGGCATCGCTTCGACGCTGGTAGTTGGGTCGTTCCTCAGATTGCAGTCATACTTGCCTCCATTGATCCCAAGTTCCTGCTTGAGGCTCGTCAGCGACTTGAGGCCCATTGCCCACTCGACTCATCTGAGCTTCGAGCGCTCACCATGATGGAGAAGCATTCTGCCGCAGGCCCCGCAGGTGGCACCGATCGTTCAGCTAAGGCCGCCAGTGCATTGCAGACCGTTTTGTGGGCTACTGACCCTCAGCCAGAATGGCTCGCTGCCGTTCTTGCTACTCCCGCACATCAGGAGTTGGTTGCATTGGACATTGATTCAGCAGGCTCTATCGCCCAGCGTTGGGGAGAGCGTTTCGCCCAGATTCGACAGCAGATACAGCCATGAGCAGGGACCATCCAGGAACGAGGCCGACAACAATTGCGTCGAGCGAACGGGCAGCCCGACAACACGCCTCCATTCTGACACCGCTACTTTCATCCGACCCCGCTTTTGGCCACGTCAGATCTGCGGTGTGGACAGGGGCAGGTGGCTCCTTGATGCTCTCGCGATCGATCGCAGACCGATCTGCATGCTGAAACCGGTCTCGCACAAAGGCACGAAGGCACAAAGGGGAAATCTGAGCCGACGCTGCATCTGAACGGGTGCTCTTTTCGATGCAGTGAATTCGATGCCGCCTCTCTTTGTGCCTTTGTGCCTTTGTGCGAGACCAAAAGCGCCCCGAGATGCGGGTTGGCCCGTGCCCAGCGCAAAAGATCACCATTGAAGGTGGGTCGGGGTCACACACACCAAGCTCCCGCTCTGTGCGGGCGAGGTGAACGAAGGGCACAAAAATTTCCGAAGTTTTTTTCAACACCGACACCGTTTGTCGATGTTGACTCGTAAAATCAGCGCCGTCACCAACGACCCGCGGCCGGAATCGAATCCTCAAAATTCGAAATCCGAGACGGGGTTGGAGGGACAACTCGAGTCCGGTTTAACCAAACATCAAAACCGGGAACGAGTCTGTTCTGAATGAAGTGAAGGAGTTGATAGCCAGGCGTGTTGCCCGGCGCTCTGGAACGGGTTCAGGACGAGCAGCGACAAGTAGAAGAAGTCAGAGGACAGACGTCAGACGCGAGTCGGCCGAAAGCCACTGAATGATCATACAACGTCAACCATAACGTAAGGAGAACAATAACATGAACCACCATATTGAACGCCGTGTCCGGATGTTTCGCAACGTCCGCAAACTTGGTAACGACAACCCAGAAATCCTCGTGGCGCCAGTCGACGCGCTGATGGGGCAGTTAAGCGTCACAATCAACGAGATAGACCACCACGCCGGTGAACAGATTTTCGGCGCGGGAACGTTTCAGGCGGGCAGCGATGAACGCGCTGACATCGCCTACGAGCTCAAGACCATGTTGCGCGAGATTGCGCAGACTGCACGTGTCCTGGATCGCACTCTGCACCCGGGCATCAAAGAGCAGTTCCGCCTGCCAAAATCACAGAGCTATGCCACTCTGCTGAGCACGGCCCGAGCTCACGCGGAAGCAGTGACACCCATCAAGGCGTCATACATCGCCCGCCGTTACCCGGCGGACTTTGTCGAGCAGCTCACGACCCTGATCGATAAATTCGATGTAGCGACGGATCGCAAGTTCGGCGGTATACACGACCGGGTCGGGGGAACTAGCGGGCTGGAAGCCGCGTCCAGTCTCGGGCTTGCCGTCGTCCGCGATATGGATGCGATTCTCAGCCGCGAATTGCGACTGACCAATCCCATCCTGCTGCGGGTGTGGAAAGTGGCGTCCCGAGTGGAAAAAGCACCGGTGCGGAAGAAGGAAGCGCCGCCAGCGATCGTAACTCCGAGCTGATGAAGCAACCCAATCTCGTCCAATAAGCAAATGAGGCGCAACGAGACGCGCCCGGTGCGAAAGTGCCGGGCGCGTTTTCTTTTTGCAAAGCGAAACGCGAGCTACTTCACGTTTTGCACAACCGCGTCGAGTTCATGCCCGTGCAGTACCAAAATCCGTGTGAGTCGGATGGCACTCCGCGAGGGGACGACTAGTGGTCGAGGCCCAGACGCTTCATATTCTCTTTCTTCCATTCCGCGCCAAGTTCCTCGAGCGTTTTGCCGGTCCACTCTTTCCAGAGGTCGTCCGAATAGCCGTTGTGGGTGGCGACGTTTAGTTTCCGCATGAGATCTTTCTCGTGGTTCTTGATCACCCAATCAAAGAAGTTCGCGGTGACTCGGTAGCTGTCGTTGTATTTGGCGCGTCCGACATTGCGCGCTGTAATCTCGGCCCCCTTGCTTTGGGGTTCGTAGAGGAACCAACGAATGTAGTCCGCAACGCCTTCGAACACCCAGGAGGGTGGACGGCCATTGTCGGCGCGTTTGCTTTCCCATTTTCCGCCGAATTGCACGACGTGGACGACTTCGTGAATGCCCGCTCCGATCGCTTCGCGAGCTTGTTCGTCCCGTGCAAACTTCGCGTTGATATAGACTCCATTGCCCGTAGCAAAGGCGGGAACTCCTTTCATGGAGCGAAGATGGGTCGATTCCTTCAAGGTAAACTTGATATTGTGGGACGGGGTAAAGCCCTCCACGGGAAGCATCGCGATGATTTTCGGATACCACGCGTCCATTTCGGGAATGAGCTTCTCCGCGCACCATTGCTGAAGATCGGGAGCTTCCGTCGCATCGAGGAGGTATTTGAACTTGCCGTCCTTGGACGAGAAATTCTGGATAATGCGTTTCGGTTTAATCAGCCGGGTCAGCGCGGGACCGTTGGCATCGGTGATGTCAATCTCACTAAAGAAGGTGGCGTTGAACCTCTCCTCCTTGGGGTTCACTTTGATGTCGAAAAGCACATAGCGATAGTTGCCAAGGGACTTTCCGGATTCCGGAGTGATCGACACGGCGTGTTGCCCGCCGTTTTGGGCGCTCGTGTCCACCCTGGCGATTGACGTCCATCCGCAGTCCGGTGGCTTCACGTCTGCAGCGGGTTCGGTGTTAAAGCCCTTCGCTGTTCCATCCGCCGCATACACGTCATACACTTGGGGTGCACGCGCTCCGCTGTGCCAGGAGTAGCTTGCGATGGTGGCCACATCAATGGATTTACCCAGGTCCACGAGGATGCGTCCCCCGGTGGAGAAGAAGAAATTCTTCTGGGGCTCGTCGTCGTAACTGGGGATCCTGCCATCGTGAAGCACGTCCAATGGGCTGCTGTTCTCATCCGCGTCGCCCGCGACTATTTTGAATGCCGCGCCGGTCGCAGCGTCATTGGTCGCCGGCGTCGAGCTTGTCTTCGTTTCAAAGGCGGTGTCGTCGCTATAGGCAACCTCGACTCTGACTGGAGCGGCAGGCAACTGGGCAGTCCCGACGACGAACGGAATCAGGCTGGCGACCGTGGTTAGGAAAATGGAGCAGGTGCGGTATTTCATGCAGGTCTGTTTGATTTGATGCGATGGGTGATCCTTCGGTGGATCGAGAAAAGTGCCGGATTGATTCGAGCGGTCGTCAGAGCGACTCCTCTAACGATAAATATCTACCAGAAATATCAATGCCTCGCCCTTCCCGGTATTGACGATCGCGTGCGGCACATCGGCTCGATAAGTAGCCGAATCACCCTTTTCAAGGACTTCGGAATCGGTATCCGATTCCACCCGCACGCGCCCTTTCTCAACCACTAGAAACTCCCGCGTACCTTCGAAGTGAGCTGCGCTACGCAATGCGCCTCCAGGCCGGAGTTGGACTTGGTAAAACTCCACATCCTTTTCCAACGGTAGGGGCGAGAGGGTGCGAATCTGGCAATCATTGTCGGAACGATAGACTTGCGCGCGATCTGCGCCCCGGATCACTTGCACAGCCGAACTTGCTGCCGGCGCTTCTACTAGATCCGCGAGCATCATATTAAATGCTCGTGCGATTCGCATCGTCACTGCAAGGGTCGGATTGGCCTGATTCCGTTCGATCTGGCTGAGCATGGAGCGGCTGACGCCGCTCGCATTGGCCAGTGATTCGAGGGACCACTTGCGGCCTGCTCTGAACTTTTTGATGCGTCCACCCAGATCGCCTACCATCGGGTCCGCCCCGGGGGGCGTGGGCGTTTCATCTGCGTGGTCTCGTTTGGAAGCCATGATTCGATTCTGAAAAGGGATTGGAATTTCCGCCATAAGAAAAATCTCTTCTTGCATACTGGATGAAGTGTCTGGTATCCAGCACATCCCTCCATTATACCGCACGCCACGATGAAAGCACTCGTCAAACGTCACGCTGCACCCGGACTTTGGTTGGAAGATGTGCCCGAGCCCGAGATCGGCATCAACGATGTTCTGATCCAGATCGACCGAACAGGGATCTGCGGCACAGACTTGCACATCTACAATTGGGACGCGTGGGCTCAACGCACCATCCCCGTGCCGATGGTTGTCGGTCATGAATTCGTTGGCGAAATCGTCGCGGTTGGCTCGAATGTGGCCGATTTCTCGCCGGGCGAGGTCGTCAGTGGCGAAGGTCACGTTGTGTGTGGGCGATGCCGGAATTGTCTCGCGGGACGCCGCCATCTATGTGCCGACACCAAAGGGATCGGAGTCAACCGACCGGGTGCGTTCGCTGAATACCTCGCGTTGCCGATGACCAACGTGTGGCACCACCCGCCTTCCGTGGACCGGGATGTCGCCTCCATTTTCGATCCATTCGGCAACGCGGTTCACACCGCGCTTTCCTTCGATTTGCTTGGGGAAGATATCCTCATTACTGGAGCAGGTCCCATTGGAATCATGGCTGTCGCTATCGCAAAACACGCCGGCGCGCGCTATGTCGTGATCACGGATGTCAACGAGTACCGACTCGGACTCGCGAGGAAGATGGGTGCGACCGTTGCGCTCAATGTGCAGCACGACACGATCGGCAATGTCCAACACCAACTCGGCATGAAGGAAGGCTTTGACGTTGGTCTGGAAATGAGCGGCAATCCTTCCGCGTTCCGCGACATGATCGACAACATGGCACATGGAGGTAAAATCGCGATGCTGGGCATCCCGGCAGAACCAATTGCCATCGATTGGAACAAAGTCGTATTCAATATGTTAACGATCAAAGGCATCTACGGCCGGGAGATGTACGAGACTTGGTACAAGATGACCGTGATGCTCCAGAGTGGCCTCGATCTTCAACCCGTGATCACCCACCGCCTTCACTACACGGAATTCGAGCAAGGCTTTGCCGCGATGAAATCGGGCGACGCGGGGAAGGTGATCCTGAATTGGAAATAACTCAGGATGCGACACTCATTCAAAGATCACCTCGAGAAGCAGCTCTCCGAGATTCGTGCCGGGGGCCTTTACAAGTCCGAGCGTGTCATCACCTCACCGCAGGATGCGCGAATCCGCATCGCCGATGGCCGCGAGGTGCTGAACCTTTGCGCTAACAATTATTTAGGTCTGGCCGAAGATCCCGGCGTCATTGCTGCCGCGCACGAGGCCCTCGACCGGTGGGGCTATGGGCTTTCATCCGTACGATTCATCTGCGGCACGCAAGCACTGCACAAGCAATTGGAATCGTGCCTAAGCAAGTTCCTCGGGACCGAAGACACGATTCTCTACAGTTCATGCTTTGATGCCAATGGCGGTCTCTTTGAAACGCTGCTCGGCACCGAAGACGCAATCATCTCCGACGAATTGAACCACGCGTCCATCATCGATGGCGTGCGTCTTTGCAAGGCTCAGCGGCATCGCTATAAAAACAACGACATGGCGGATCTGGAGGAGAAGCTTCGCGCCGCTAGCGGCGCTCGGTTTCGCCTGATAGCGACCGACGGCGTCTTCTCCATGGACGGCTACATCGCCAACCTCCGTGGCATTTGCGATCTGGCCGATCAATATGACGCCCTGGTCATGGTGGATGACTCTCATGCCGTTGGCTTCATGGGACGAACTGGTCGTGGCACGCACGAGCACTGCGATGTGATGGGCCGCATCGATATCCTCACCGGCACTCTGGGCAAGGCTCTCGGCGGCGCGAGCGGCGGATACACCAGCGGAAGGCGTGAGATTGTTGAGCTATTGCGACAACGATCGCGACCCTATCTATTTTCCAACACTCTGGCGCCCACGATCGCTGGCGCTTCGATCAAAGTATTGGATTTGCTGACGGAATCTACGGCACTGAGGGATAAGCTGGAATCGAACGCGACATTCTTTCGCACACAGATGACGGCTCTTGGATTCAATATTCTGCCAGGCACTCACCCAATTGTCCCCATCCTCCTCGGCGATGCCGCGCTCGCAGGTCGTGTCGCTGAAGCGATGCTTGCCCGCGGCGTCTACGTCATCGGCTTCTCCTACCCAGTGGTGCCTCACGGTAAGGCCCGCATTCGAACCCAGATCTCTGCGGCTCATTCCATTGAGGATCTGCAGTTTGCGATCGAACAGTTTCAATCCGTCAAATCCGAACTTAACCTCTAGATCCTCCCGTGCCCATTATCACCAGTAGCAAATCACAGCCCGACTACGATGCGGTCATCATTGGTTCAGGTGCCGGCGGAGGACAGACTGCCTACTGTCTCACGCTCGCGGGGTTGAAATGTGTGATGCTCGAGGCAGGACGAAATTATCAGCCCCAGACGGAGACTCCCATGTTTCATCGTCCGGACCAGGCTCCGCTTCGCGGCGCAAGCACCCCTGACAAAGACTTTGGATTTTACGACGCCACTGTGGACGGCGGCTGGCAGGTGCCTGGCGAGCCGTACACGAGCGCCAGTGATAAAGCGGAAGAGAAGTTCTGGTGGTGGCGCGCGCGGATGCTTGGCGGTCGAACCAACCACTGGGGCCGCATCTCGCTCCGAAATGGAGGATACGACTTCAAGCCCCACAGCCGCGACGGCCTTGGTTTTGATTGGCCGATCTCCTACGAAGACGTCGATCCCTACTATACCAAGGTTGAGACACTCATCGGTGTTCACGGTTCCAATGAGGGACTGGAAAATACTCCCAATTCTCCGGATGGCGTTTTGCAGCCATCTCCGAAGCTGCGTGCGGGTGAACTCCTGTCGCAAAAATTTGGAAAGAAGATTGGAATTCCATTCATTCCGATCCATCGCGCCGTGCTCACCAAACCGCTCGATGGGCCCACCCTCGCAGCCAAACTTCACCCAAACGATACCCGCGCACAGCAAATCGTGAGCAAGGCGATGTCGCGGCGGGCGGCTTGCTTCTGGGCCACCCCATGCAGTCGCGGATGCAGCATCGCGGCGACTTACCAATCCACCACCGTTCATTTGCCCCCAGCCTTGGACAGCGGCAACCTGGATATCATTCCCAATGCCCACGCCCGTGAAATCACGATCGGCAAGGATGGCAAGGCGACGGGCGTTACCTACATCGACAAGACCACGGGCCAGGAGGCGCACGTTAAGGCAAAAATCGTCGTTGTGGCAGCCAGCAGCGGAGAGTCGGTCCGTCTCCTTCTAAATTCGAAGAGCGAATCCTTCCCCAATGGCCTCGCAAACCACAGTGGGCTCGTTGGGAAGTATATCATGGATACCGTCGGAGCAGATCTCGGAGGCCAAATTCCCATGCTCGAGAATCTGCCGCCACAGAATGAAGACGGCGCGGGTGGTGGGCACATGTATGCTCCTTGGTGGCTCTATCAGGAGCAAATCGCGGGCAAACTTGGCTTCGCCCGCGGCTACCACATTGAAACGGGCTCGACACGCTCGAGACCCGGCGGCAGTAACCCTCTTCCAGACGATCTTGGACGCGGTGCATATGGCACGAAGTTTAAGGAAGAAGCCCGCCGATATTACGGCTCGTTTGTTCACTATGCTTCTCGCGGCGAAATGATCCCGAATGAGAAGTCCTATTGCGAACTCGATCCGAAAGTGAAGGATAAGTGGGGGATTCCGGTGATGCGCTGGAATTGGCAGTGGTCAGAACACGAGTTGAAGCAAGCGATGCATGCGCAAAAGACATTTACAGAGTTGATCGAGTGCATGGGCGGAAAGGTGAGGGGAAAGTTGCAGGATGATCCCCTCAAGGTCATTTCTCCCGGCGGGCAGATTATTCATGAGGTTGGAGGTGCGATCATGGGTGACGATCCGAAAAAATCTGTCTGCAATCGTTGGAACCAGACTTGGGACGTCAAAAATCTATTTCTCTGCGATGGCGCGCCCTTCGCCTCGAATGCCGATAAGAATCCCACGTTAACCATCATGGCGTTGGCCTGGCGGGCCAGCGAATACATTGTGGACGAAGCGCGGAAAGGAAATCTCTAACCACAAACTCTTCGCTGGCATGGATACAAATCAAACTCAGCAGCGACTCTCGCGTCGCGAAGTAATTAAATGGTTTATCGCCGCTGGTGTGGCGATGTCGGCCAGAAACCCTTCACTATTTGGTGCGCCTCCATCGATTGCGGTCGACGCGAAAGGATATGGAACGGACCCGGACTTGATGAAGTTCTATCAGCCTGGCGATCTTTGGTCGCTTACCTTCACCGACGCCCAACGGCGAACCGTGTCGACGTTGTGCGATGTCATTCTGCCGGATGATCACCTCGGTCCTGCTGCAAGCAGTCTCGGTGTGCCGAGCTTCATTGACGAGTGGATCAGCGCTCCGTACCCCGAGCAGATAGCCGATCGGCCTGTCATTCTCGATGGACTGCATTGGTTGGAAGCCGAATCCCAGAAGCGTTTCAAAGCAGACTTCTCCGCCCTCACGGTCGCACAACAGCGGGCCATCTGTGACGACATCTGTCACTCGCCGAATCCCAACCCCGAATTCGAACAAGCGGCAGCCTTCTTTTCGAAATTTCGGGACCTATGCGCAGGAGGCTACTACAGCACACCGCCAGGTTGGAAAGCGATTGGTTATGTCGGAAACACGCCAATGCCAAGCTTCGACGGTCCACCCGTTGAGGTGCTGAAACAACTCGGCTTGGAACAGACCGTCAACTGACGTCACCCCTGACAGCCAACTCGCTGGTCAAGCCCCCTTGACCCGTTGACGCCAGACATTCGGGCTCAGGCCATAAGCTTTGGCAAATGGGCCGCACAGTTTGGTGCCCGAGCCAAATCCGCTTTCAACGGCAATGGCGTCGATCTTCAGTTTTGTATCGCGCAACAGTCGTGCGGCACAGGCCAGCCGCGTCCGTTGAAGTTCTTCCCGGCAACAACGTCCGACATGCCGTTTGAACTCCGATTCAAAGACCCGCGTGGATACTCCAGCTCGTCGCGCCAGATCAGAGAGCCGAATTCGCTGATTGAAGTGTTCTCGCAGATAGATCACCGCCGCGGTGATGCCCGACGATTTGGTGACGAACGTAGCCGTGGATTGGCGCGCCATCACACCTCGGATCGCTGGCTTGATCACACGGGCCTTGGGCGTCTCGCCACGCATCATTCGGTCAAGCAAGGCGGCCGCCTCTTTGCCGATACTTTTGAAATTTACGTCCACGGAAGAGAGCGGAATGTCCGCCATGCCGAGATGCGCCTGGACATTGTCACACCCGATGATCGCCACGTCCTCGGGGACCCGCAGTCCCGCACGCTCACAGGCGCCGTGCAACTCGAGGGCTCGGCGATCGTCGTCGCTCATCACCGCGAGCGGTTTCGGAAGCCTTTTCAATTCACCCGCCAGCCAGCATTCGCGGTCCTCCCGCGAAATCCCAGAGGTATTGATATCCGGATGAGCTGCAGGGAAATCCAAGCGGTGCGCTCGACGGCCCGCTGCTGCCAACTCGGTTTCGAAGGCGCCGCGGATCTCCTGCACGTCCGGCAACTGCGATATCCAATAAAACGCAAAATGCACGTGGCCGAGCTCCATCAGATGCCGCGCACCTTCCTTTCCAGCTGCCGCGTAGTCCACCTGGACCGAGGGATAGGGAAGCTCGAACGGGCTGGAGATCATCTGAACGACGTGGCAATTCCGACGTTTCGCCAGCCAGTCACGAACTCTTTCGTGAGTGACCGTGGCCAGGATGCCATCTGCTTCGGTCAGCGGAAAGCGGCCATGAAACCGCATATTCGCATTTAATTCCCACCCCGCCTCGCGTGCATGTTCCACAATTCCCATGAGGACATCCTCAATGTAAAAGTCCGTCACAAACAGGACCCGCGGTCGACGAGCCCTCGTGCCGTTGCGTAGCTCTAATTTCGCGGAACTGGAGTTGCCGGTCAGGTTGGAGAGTAGGCGGCGCATTTTGGGTAATGCCGGTTTCATCGTACCAAGGCTGCGTCTCTTGGTATGGTGCAGTTTGTCACAAAAATGAACGACTATGCAAGAGCCAAAGATCGATCGACTCCGCTCCTGCGAAATCCAGTCCTTTTGCAGCCCGCGTCATGATCGTCACGGTATCCCGTGCCGTTGTCGGAACGCCGCTACCATTCTGCGCCGAGACGGCCAGGACTCCCTATTTCCGTACGGTCCTCGGCATCACTTTGGCAGATCCAAGATCCAACGTGTTGGTCGGACGATCTCCCGTTGAGGGCACGAGTTTTGAACGGCAGCCTTGAATCATCGATACCAAGTCCGAAGGCGATTCTCCTTTGTATTCGGAACGAGCTACGGGGTCTCCAGTCGATAGAAACGCGTCGACTGATTCGCAGCCCCGACATCCAGGAAATTGACCGCATGGTCGGTTCCGCTCGTTGGGATTGTTTGTAACACCGTCCACGTGGAGTCTTCAATCGCGGTGCGATATGCAATTCGGTAGGTGCGTCCGGCAAGGGCTGGGAAGCCGAGCATTATCCCGCCATTCGTTGTTTGGTTCAGCTGCAGAAAGCTTCCGCCGTCGCGAGGATGGGTGCCTGCGAGGTATTCGGCAAGGTTGGTTCGACCGTCGCTGTCGGTATCGTCTGTTGCGCTGACGCCAGTAAAGCCGCTAAGGCCGGTGCTTGTTTCCCATGCGTCAGGCAGGCCGTTTCCATTTGCGTCGATGAACCCAGTAGTTGCCGTGCTCACCACGATTACGTTCTGAGTCTGGAGCACGGCGTTCTGGCTGTCGCAAGCCGTGACGGTGATCGCGTTGCTTCCAAGGAGGAGAGGCATCGTCACAAACCATGTGTATGCAGACGACAACGTTGCCTCCACCGTTCCACCCGGACCGCTCAAGCGGACGACTACCGCATTTGAATGCATAGTGCCGCCCAACGATAGCGTTGTCGTGCTATAGATTGCATTATCCGCCGGCTGGTCGGTGATCGCCAAACTGCTCGGCAGCCACATTCGTCCTGGTGGGATGACCTGTTTGCTCTGGCTTGCGCTCGACCATGAGAGTCTGGCAAGCGCGGCGCCGCTAATCGCGAAATAGTCCATGCGGATGTCATACTTCTGACCGGCCGTCAGTGTGATCGCACCGCTCCACTCGGTTGCGCTTTGATTGAACCATTTGTCGATTACGAGTTGGCCATTGACCCAGAGCCGCACACCGTCATCCGTCGTGGTGTAAAATGTATAGCTTTCTGAATAGAGGGGCTGAATCTGGCCGAGCCAACGAACACTGAAGGTATCCACGCCAATCCCTGGAGCGGGAGCCCCAGTGCCCCAGTCGAAATCGACTGCGCCATCGATGCGCGTTACCCTCGAACCGGTAAAGTTGCTGTTATCGAAGTATTGGCCAATCAGCCCCGTTTCACTCGCGTAAACCGTGATTTGAATCGTCTCAAAGTCTACACCATCCTCGCTGTCTGTGACGCGGATGGTTACTGGATAAGTGACACCGCCCGCCGTGCCCGGCGGCGTCCAGTTGAAGTCGCCGGTGGTCGCATTGATTGACGCGCCTGCCGGCGCTCCAGGATCGAGCGAGAAACTCAGGGTCTGGTTTCCATCAGGATCGGCTGCGCTTGCCGTGAAGGTAAGTTGACTGCCTGCATTGACGCTCCGGTCGCCAACGGCTGCAAGTGTTGGCGGAGTATTCGTGAAGGAACCCTGTGAATAAAAGAGCCGGTTGGATGGAATGATCTGTTTGACCTGGCTGGCGCTGGACCACGATAAGGAAACCGAGGCACTCACCGTGTCATCAAAGTATTCCATTTTGAGGTCATACTTCTGTCCAGCCACGAGCGAGATGGTGTTGCTCCATTCATCTCCGCCTTGGTTCTGCCAGTGGTCGATGAGCAACTGCCCATCAACCCAGAGCCGCACGCCGTCATCCGACTTGGTGTAAAAGGTGTAAACCTCCGAATAGCCCGCCTGCACCTGCCCGGTCCAGCGTGCACTAAAGGTGTCGCTCCCCAACGCCGGGTGAGGGGACCCTCCTCCCCAGTTGAAGTTTACCGTCGCGTCGGTGCGCGTGATCTTCGTTCCAGTCAAGTCCTTGCCATTGTAATACTCGGCAAGCAGCCCGCTAACATAGCTCTGATTCGGGTCGGCGACGGAGATTTGGAGCGTTTCGTAGTCCATGCCTCCTGCGCTGTCTGTCACCCGCACCGTCACCGTGTAGATGGCAGGGCCTTGCGCCGTGGTCGGCGTCCAGGTGAATCCCCCGGCACTGGTGATTGCGGCGCCTGTGGGTGCGCCGGAATCCAATGTATAGGCTAGTGTTTGTCCCCCGTCGGCATCGTTGGCGGTCGCGCTAAAGCTCAGCTGCGTCGTTTCATTTACAGTCCGATTGCCTATTTCCGACAGTGCGGGCGGGGAGTTCGCAGGATAGAGACGGCCTTGCGGAATGACTTCCTTGACCTGACTCGAGCTCGACCACGACAATTTGGCAGAGGCTCCGGTGGTATTGTCATAATACTCCATGACGATGGCGTACTTCTGCCCGGCCGTGAGCGCGATCGCTCCACTCCATTCTGTTGCGCCTTGATTGACCCATTTGTCGATGAGTAGCTGGCCATTAACCCAGAGCCGGACTCCGTCATCGGTGCGCGTGTAAAACGTGTACGTCTGTGTGTAGAGCGGCTGCACCTGGCCGCTCCACCGCGCGCTAAAGGAATCCGAATCCAGGAGGAAATCCGGCGAGCCGGCTCCCCAATCGAAGTTCACGCGGGCGTCATTGTGCGTCGCCTTCTTGCTCGTCAGATCCGCACTATCAAAATACTCGCCAAAAAGGCCGCTGCCTTGCCCAGTCGGCGTCTGCGTGTCGTTCACCGTGATGAAGATCGTCTCTGCATCGCTCGCACCGTAAAGGTCGGTCACGCGGAACGTCGCGGTGTACGTGGCGGGGCCTTGCAATGAAGAAGGGGTCCATGTGAACGCTCCGGTACTCGTGTTGAGCGCCACACCGGACGGCGCTCCGGGTTCCAGCGAATAAGTCAGTGTCTGTGCGGGCACATCAGTATCCGTAGCTGCAACCGAGAACGACAATGTCGATGCTTCATTCACCGCCCTATTGCCAATCGCCGCCAGCGTTGGCGCGGTATTGCTGACGCTGAAATAAAGATTGTCCGCTGGAATGATCTGTTTCGATTGGCTCGCGCTCGACCACGACAGCTGGGCGATCGCATCTGCGCCATTGTCAAAATACTCCATCCGGATGTCGTATTTCTGGCCTGCGACCAGGGTGATGCTCGAGCTGCTCCATTCCGTTGCACTTTGATTGACCCATTTGTCGATCACGAGCTGGCCATTGACCCACAAGCGGGCGCCATCATCTGTGCGCGTATAAAAAGTGTAGTTCTCCGAATAGCTCGGCATCACCTGTCCGGTCCAGCGCACTGTGAATTGGCTAACCGGAATGCCAGCCGCGGGCGAGCCGGCACCCCAATCAAAGTTCACACCGGCGTCTGTGCGTACTACTTTTGTGCCTGTGAAGTTGCTGCTTGGGTAATACTCGCCCAATAATCCCGTGCCGATCGGCTCATCTGGAAACAATCGCCGCTTGGAAATGGTTTCCTTTGGCTGACTGGCGCTCGACCAGGCGAGCCTCGCCTGTGCACCAACGCTATTGTCGTAGTACTCCATCTGAATGTCGTACTTCTGCCCAGCCGTCAGCGCGATCGTTCCGCTCCATTCCGTTGCACCCTGGTTCACCCATTTGTCGACCAGCAACTGTCCATTCACCCATAGGCGCACGCCATCGTCTGTCGTGGTGTAAAAGGTATACGTCTCTGAATACGCAGGCAGGACCTTGCCCTTCCAGCGAACGCTAAATGTGTCGCTGTCAACGCTCGGGACCGGCGTACTGGTGCCCCAATTGAAATCCAGGAACGGATCATTCCGAATCGTCTTGAGTGAGGTAAGATCGGAATTGTCGTAATAGCGACCCGTCAATCCAGATCCGAGTTCGTCCGGGGAAAAGGCGCTCAAGGGGATGATCCCCTTCGGCTGATGATCGCTTGCCCACAAGAAGTGCACCTGCGCGCCACCGCTATTGTGCAAATACTCCAGGCGAACATCATACTTTTGCCCGGCATTGAGATAAATCTGCGGGCTTTGATATTCGTTCAGCTGCGGACTGCTCCACTGATCAATCGCCAGTAAACCATTGACCCAGAGCCGAACACCAGCGTCGCCCTTCACGGAAAATGTATAAGGTTCCGAATCCGGCGCCGTAATCTGCCCGGTCCAGCGGACACTGAAGGTGTCTACCCCCATTCCCAGAGCAGGGCCACCCGAACCCCAGTTGAAGTTGATAGTGCTGTCATTGCGCACCATTTTAATCCCAGTGAAATCGCTGTTGTCGTAATAGCGCCCCGTTAAACCAAGCACGCCAGGCATGAGATCGACCGCAAAGGTCACGCTATTCGCATCATGGCTTACTTGTGTGATCTCGGCGCCACTTTCCGGGATGATAAACAGCCCCCCGTCCGAAAGCACATCGATAAACCGGCTCTGAACCACTGAGCCGTTGTGCCGATGAATGTTTACGCCTGCATTATAGGGCGCAGGCAACGGTGTTGTCGGTTGACCCGGCTTGCCTGTCGTGACGTCGTCGAATCCTGAATCGAACAGAATGGGGCGGCGATATGAGAAGATATAGGGATCGCCACTTGGAGAGATGATCTTAAAGGCCTGCGAAAATGGAACGCTATTAGGCGTCGATTCAAGAGGGCTGAGCTGATAGGTGCCGTTGCTCACGATTGTTGTCCAACCGCCGTTTCCCGCCGTAGAACGTTCCGGAAGCCATCCCATCTGAATCTTGTGCGGTGCATTAGGATGATAGGAGCGGCTGCCCATCAAGTCCGTGCGATCACCGTATTCATCCTCAAGCACGCCGTTGTTGTCCTCGTCCGTGCTGGCATGGTGCATTCCCAGGCTGTGCCCTACCTCATGACCGTAGGCAAAAAGATCGTGAACGTGGAAGGTGACGACGCGCGGGCCAACTGCGGCCGAGACCGCATACGCGTAATTTCCCGCGCTGACCGCCGTCGGAAAAGCGTACACATGGACAGTGTAATCGCTAATTACGTAACCTTGCGAGACAGCAGCCGAATCAGCCAGGTCACACCAGAGGGTGGGGTTATAAACGTTACCATCGGCGTTGATCATCACCGGTCCGAGAACATCGCCCGACCATGATACATTGCCGTACGAATACTCTTGATACAGCGTGTTAACCGAGACTGCATTGGTGAACATTCTCCCCTGAATCTCCGATACTGTGCCTTCGATGGGAGCACTACTAAAGCTACACAGGATGACAATTGCCCGCTTATTCCCTGAGACAATCGCGTGTACAGTTGGGGCGAAAAACCACAACGACAACAGCGTGAGGAACCAGGTGCAAAGGTTCTGCCTAAAGTGCGGGAACTGACATGAGGGCATGGAAGGTGGCCTGCACCCTGCCGAAAGTCTCAGCAATGGAAAGAGATCACCCCAACCGATTCCCGAAGAAAGGTTCTCCATTTGCGAAGGAGGATTGGGATCCCGAGATGAGCGGAGTCTGATCCCCACCAGACCCCGCTCTAACCCCGGGAGCCCATAGCAGACCGTCGGTTAGACGCGTCCGCCTCCCCGTTTTCTGCGCAGAAAGAGCACTCCCAAACCGGCGAGCAAGGAAGCCAGGCTGGCGGGTTCGGGGACTACGACGAGATTGACCTGATTGGCGATGCTTGTATCGATGGAGGATCCGGGGTGGGCCGTGAGGAACGACGTTTCCAGACCGAGTACATTGTTAGTCAAAATGCCGGTGTAGTTTGCCAGGCGGTAAGTGCCTTCGGTGAAGCCGGGCATTTCGGTGACCTGGAGCGTGCCGTCAAGGGTCAGGTTGCCTCCGATGCTGAGTAAGTCGTTAATGCCGCTTCCCACCGTCCCAGCAACGGCGAGTTCGAATTTAACCGTGGAGAGTGAATTGAGGCTCAGTGCTCCAGTGCTGAGTGTGCCGATGCCGACGCCAGGAGCAATAGTGCCACCAACCACGTTCACCGCGCCCGTAACACCGGTGCCACCGAGTGTTCCAGCGGAATTGACCGAGACAGTGCTGGCACCGATGCTGCCCGTAACAAGGAGGGTCCCCGAATTTACCAAGGTAGCGCCGGTGTAGGCGCTAAACGCACTCAGGGTCGTTTTCCCCGTGCCGTTCTGTTGCACAGCGCCTGTACCCGCAATTGTATTCCCGAGCAGCAAGTCATCGCTATGGTTAATTCTTAGGGCGCCAAAGTTAGTGACATTCCCTGTTCCGAGTAGTCCGGATACGCCACCGTTGCCGATCTCGAGCGTGCCGTCGTTGATTGCGGTTACCCCGGTGTAGGTATTGTTCCCGGTGAGCGTTACCTTGCCGCTGCCGTTCTGCACAAAGCGGCCGGATCCGCTAATCCCGCCAAAGACGACGAAGTCGTTTGCGTGATTGGTCACGAGCGTTCCGCTATTGATGATGTTCGCGCTTGCGATGGAGCCACCCACACTGCCGTTACCGAGTTGAAGGATCCCGCCGCTGATCGTCGTATTCCCGGTAAAGGTATTCGTGCCAGTCAGGATCAGGCCGCCGGTCCCCGTCTTGGTCAGGGCCACGGTGCCTGCCCCATTCTGAATCGTGCCAGCATAGCCGCTATTGCTCCAGTTGTTCGTGCCGAGCGTTAGAACGCTCGTGGTATCGGCGGTGGAATTGGTCACGATGCCGCCAAAGCCATCAAGAATGCTGAAGTCCTCATTTTGACCCGCCAGATCGAAGTGGCCACCATTGAGCATCATCGCCGTGCGGCTGGTAGTGCTTCCATCCCAGATTTGATCGCCGCCGCTTCCTCCGAGTCGCACGGTGCCGCTATTCACGGTGATATCGAGCGCGGCTGCGTGGACGGTAGCGCCGCTGGCTTTTCCAAGAACGAGAGTGCCTCCGTTCACCAGGAAGCGACTGCTTGGGTTATCGTTTATGCCACCGATGTTGAGCGTGCCGCCGGTGCTTTCAATCGTCACACCACCGCCGTCGTAAGAGCCATTGAAGGTGCCGCCGTTCGTAATGGTCAGCACACTGGGACCCGTGATGCCCCGAATCGCACTCGTGTCCGAGGTGCTTTGGATCGAGCTGATCACTTCACTGTCACCAAAGAGTTGGAGCGCACCCGTGCCGTTCAGAGTGACGCTGCTGCTATCGGGAATCTGGTTCCGTGGATTGCTGAACAAGCCGGTGCCGGGTTGCAATACCGCGCCGGTTTCGACGATGACATTCCCAGCGAACGTATTGTTAGCTTCCAAAGTGGTACGACCTGCCGTGAAGGTCAGATCCGCGGTCCCGCTGATCACGCCCGTATAGGTTGTCCGATCAGTGTTGGTGCCCTGGAAAGTCGTCGCACGGTTGAGGACGATGTTGCCGCTGAAGATCGCCGGGTTTGTACCCAGGCTTGAGGCAGAGCCAATGATCACACTGCCGGAGCCACTCGCCGATACGACGATGGGATTCGCGAAATCAGCGCCAAAGTCTGAGAGCAGCGCCACATTATCGACGCCAGTGTTCGCGTCGCCCAGCGTAACGAGTCCGGTGCCAAAGCCGATGTTGGTATCCGATGTGACGGTCCCCTTGGAGACCACGAGTCCGCCCGAAAAGGTGTTGGTTCCTCCAAGCTTCGTAGTGCCCGTGCCTGCGTTCACAACCTGGCCGGACCCGCCAATGGCGTTATTGACTGTCACAGTGTCGCTCCGGTTGAAGGCGACCGTTGCATCGGTGTAGATGTTGCCGCTCCCTAGGGCGCCATTGGTTGCGCCGTTGCCGACCTGCAGCGTTCCTTGATTGACATGAGTATCACCCGTGTAGGAATTCGCTCCAGCAAGGATGAGCGTGCCATTCCCGGCTTTGGTTAGCCCCGTATTGGCGCCGTTGTTTGCAATCACCGCCGAGATCGTAGCGGCCGTCGAATTGTGCTGATGGACGATCACTTCGCTCCCTGTCGCTGCCGCGCCCGTGAGCGTGCCGCCGCTGATGGTTGTGGCATTGGCTCCGACGTTCGGAGTGATCAATATGCCGCCTTGAGCCAAGGCTAGTGTCTGTCCGTCAAGGCTGAGGTCAATCGCACTGCTGGTGTTAAAGCGCAAGGTGCTGGTGACTGTCGGTCCAGCAAAAGCGGCGTCACTCGTCACGTTCGTGTGCGTGGGTGCCGCGTAGATGTCATCTGCGTAGCCGGAGAAGGCAGCAAGTATACTTGCGCTCTGGGTTGCCCAGTCGATGCCGTTCAATGTGGCGTAGGCCGCCGTGCTCAATCCGGCGACACCATTCGCGTTGGCAAGGGCAGTTGCAACCGTGCCGACCCCCGAAATTGCAAAGTTCACGGTCCCACCTTCCTGGCGAATCCAGGCGGATGGAAGATTCACTGTCACTCCGCTCGCGCCTCCGACCAGTTCGATATCGCCACCGGCGACAATAAAGTTTCCGTTGATCGACTGGCTCGCCGGTGTAGCCCCTGAGCTGACAAATTTGACCCGCCCACCGTTCATCTGAAGATCGGCTGACACGGGCAGTATGTTGTTGCTCACGGTCAGGTCTGTTTCGAGCACCCCTCGGTTAACTACGGTCGCCCCGAAGTAGCTCTTCGGAGCATTGAGAGTCGTCGTGCCAGTTCCACTCTGAACCAGGCTTCCATTTCCCGAAACAGTATTCGCAAGCACGACATTGTCGGCGCGATTGATCACCAGCGATGCGCCGGTTGCCACGTTCACGATACCCGTGCCAAGCTGCCCAGTCGTTCCGTTGTTGCCGATCACCAACCTGCCTTGGCTGATCGTCGTTGGGCCGCTATAAGTATTAGCACCAACGAGCACAGTGCTTCCCGTCCCTGTCTTCGTGATGGCGAGTGTCCCTGCACCGTCCACCATCGGGGTGCCGACTCCGACAACACTCGAGCTATTCCCCACGCCGAGCGTCAGCGTTGAAAGCGTGCCTGCAGCATCGTTGCGGACCACGCCGCCAGAGCCCTCGATGCGCGGAATCCCTTCGTCACGACCATTGGTGTCGAATACGCCGCCGTTCATCTGAACCGTCGTATTGAACCCGTCGTGAATCTGATCGCCTCCCGAGCCGCCAAGTCGGAGGGTGCCGCCGTTAACCGTGGTCGCAAAAACAACGGCGTGCGCCGCTGCTGTACTAACCTTGCCTAGAATGAGCGTCCCAGTTTCAACCCGCAACCGGGTGCTGGCGTTGTCGCTGGCGCCCCCGATAATCAGTGTGCCCGTACCGATCTGAACGACCTCGGGCTCATTGCCGGCGGTTGCGTTGGCGGTGACGACATTGTTGAGGGTGAACGTGTCACTCCGGTTAACCACGAGATCGCCGTTGTTTTGTAGTGAGATCGCACCGGTGCCCACGCTGCCCGTCGTGCCGCCGTCGCCTAGCTGTAGGATTCCGTCCGAGACCGTTGTGGTTCCACTGTAGGTATGGTTGCCCGTCAGGATCCACTTCGCCTGACCTCCTTTCTGAAGATTGGAAACGCCGGTGTTCGGGTCTCCGAGCACAGGGGCAAATGTGTTGGCGGGCATTGCGCCGTTGACCGTATTTGCGGCTCCGTTAATGAGGGTGCCAGTCAGTTGCAGCGTGCGGCTGGTTCCGGGCAGCAGACCGATGGTCCCCGTGTTGGTGAAGTTTAACCCTCCATAACCCGCGGCATCGATGGTATGCGTGGGAACAGAGTTGACCGCAATTGCGGATCCCAGAGTAAACAAACGGTCGGTGTTATCGCCAGTTCCCACATAGCGGAGCGTGCCGCCCATCAAGATAATGCTCGATGCAGCATTGGACGACGCCCCGAGGCTCGAGGCTATGCCGCCATTCGCCAATTTGGCGACTTGAAGAGCGCCGGCGCTCGCGGCGTCGCGCGTGCCGATCGATGTCGAACAGGTGTAAGTGTTTGCCGGATTCGCGAAGATACTGACCTGGCTTCCGGTGTACTGAAGGTCGGCCGCGCCGGAAATGACGCCGGCGATTGTTGCATTGGCGGTGTTCTGGTTGTGGATGCGAGATAGCGCAGTCAGCTTCACATTTCCGCCGATTACTCCCGGCGTGCCACTCAAGCCGCCCAAGCGCACTGCACCAGAATATCCGCTGCCACCTTCGCCTACACCAAGGCCGGCAATCGAAAGGTTATTTGCCAGGAACGCACCGCCCGCGTTCCCTGCGGCAAAAAACGCGAGTTGCCCGCCATCGCGCACCGTCACATTACCCGTGCCCAACGCCATCGAGCTAACGATTGGGACGCGCCCGGAGTTAATCACCGTACCGCCAGTATAAGTGTTTTCGCGAATCGCAACCGTGCCTTGCGCGTCAACCCCGAGACCCGTAAGACCGCCCGGTCCATGTTTGACTAGCGTGACAGGTGTAAACGCACCGCCTGCTCCTGGGTTGTCCACGATCTGAAGCTTTAGATCGTGAGCGTTGTTTGTTTCGAAGGGAGTCGAAACGGTCACGTTCAATTCACCATTCCCAGCACCCGACGTGAGTTGGCCGACGTTCGCGGACTGGCTGACGATGCCAGCGCTATTATTTGCACGGATAATGAGACCGCCCGTACCAATTCGCAAAAGCGCTCCGTTGTTCACCGCGACCTCACGCTCCGCGATCAGAGAGCCGATGTCCAGGTTTGCCGTGATCGTGTTGTGCACTTGCACGCCACCCGCGGTGTGCGTGGCCAGCACCTCAGCCGCGGCGGCAGCGCTGCTTAGGTTCGCCGGGAGCGTCCCGCTGGTAGTGTAGGTCGGAGTGACGGGTACGATTGCCGTTCCATTCCACGAAGCGAAGCTCGTGCCATTGACGGTCAACCCCGCCGTGTAGGCGCGGGATAGCGTTCCGCTCGTCGGCGTGCTGCCATTGATCGTGGTGAGCGCAACAGTGCCGGTGGTCCCGAAGGTAACGCCTCCTTGGGTCGGGACGAGCAGATCACCGAGGGTGAGTGTCGTTCCCGCGGCGTTGTTGAAGATGAAACCAAAGCCGCCGATGGTGATCGTTTGTCCGGCAGCGTTCAGACTATGGCTCCCGACGGTGTTAGCCAGCATGCCGCCGTTAAGCTCGATATCCTTGGTGAACGTGATGACTCCGCCGGTGTCGTCGAGGCTCGCTGTTGCTGCCGGGCCGCCGTCACCATGCATTCGGACCGCGCCTGCTCCATCCACAACCGTGCCTGCTCGGAACGTGACAACGCCACCATAAATATCGATCGTACCGTCGCCAGTGCCAGCGGTGGCGCCGCGGATGGAAATAGCCTGGCGCCCAAGCTTGGTCAACGTGAAGCCCCCAAGCGAAAAGTTAGCGTTATTGAAGATGAACCCGCTGGCCGCTGCGTTATTGGTGTTATATTGCCCCTGAAACTGGCTGCTTAGACTACTGTTGGCCGTCACCGTGACTCCGCCAGTCCAGGTTTGCGCGTTCCCGTTGTCCTGATTAAGGATACCGCCGCCGTTAAAGACGAGCGGTTTGGCATTGGATTGCGCGCCGAAGCCTCCGAGTTCCCCCCCCGGATTGACCGTGATTGTGTGGTTTAAGCTCCCGAGGTTGTTTGTGCTCTGCGGGGCGAATCGCCCTGATTCGATGACAATCTTCCCGATACTTGCACCTGCAGCAGGATTCCAAAACGACTCATTCGTTCCGACCTTGGTGAGCGTGAATTCTCCGCCGTTGATCGCCAGAGGGGTGGCCGTGGTCCCCGCGAAATCGTAACGCGACAAGCCGCCGACGTATGCGTCGCCCGTGAAGTTTAGCGTACTGTAGAGTGTCACATCGCTCACTCCGCCGCCCGTGTTGAAGATCGCTGCCTGTCCAGGAGCGCCATTGCCCACAATATTGAGAACTGGCCGGCTTCCGCTGGCATTCTGTCCATTCGGATCAAAGGTCCCGCCACTGTTGACGGTGATGGTCTTCGTCTGAAGCACTTGGTTGTTATTGGGACGCAGGACGCCGCCATTGACCGTAATGTTACCGGTGAAGGCCACGTTTGCATCGAGGCGCAGAATCCCGGCACCTTCCTTCACCAAACTGCCAGTTCCCGCGATTGCCGTTGTGAGATTGAGTGTGGAGAATTTGTCGGCAACCGAGATCGTGCCATTGCTCCCGCCGAGCGTAAATGTGCGGTTCGTGCCGGCGGTGGTGCCGGTGTACTCAAGTGTCCCACCATTGAGAGTAATGGAACTTCCCGAGCCAAAAGAACTGGCTGTTCCGCCGTTTGGCAGCGAGGCGCCGCTGATCGTGCCGCCGGTAACGTTGATTGCGCCGGTGAAGTCGTGCGCTGCGCTGGCGACCGTGAGCCGGCCCGCGCCGCTCTTTTCCAGCCCCGTCGCGCCAGTAATTCGTCCCGCACCACCGAATGTGTAGTTTTGTCCGGAGCTGACCGTCAAGCCGCCGGGAGTCACAGGTCCAATAATGTTTACTGCCGGGGTGGCTGAGCCGCTATCGTCGAATGTGACGGTGTCCAAGTCGAAGAATTTTTGCGCGGCACCGTCGGTCCAGTTGGTCGCCCCATTCACGTTCCAAGTGTTGGTCCCGCCATCACCGACCCACGTGAGATTGCCACTGCCGCCTGCCACATTCAGCAGAACGGTGCCCGCCGTCGTGGTTGTATCGATGGTGAACGTTTGGCGGAAGTTACTCGCATTGACGACGGAAAGGTTTGCCGCAGAGCCGGTTAGTGTTCCGCCGTACGTCGCGAGAGTATAGTTGCCCGCCGCAAGGCTCGTCGCAATGGGTCGAATCGATATTCTATTAGCCCCTGCCGCCGTCAGATCTCCCATGATCGCAGCGAGGTCATTCACACCGGCTCCGGCCGTTGTGGTGCTGCCGAGGTCAATGTTCATCTCCGCACTATTCAGCGTCAGGCCATTCCCAAACGTTGCAGTCCGCGCGGCTGAGTTGGCTCCGATGTTTAATGTCGCGCCTGTGTTTGCGGTGACGGCTCCCAGCACATCGGCAGCTGCGGCGGTCGAACGGCCCACCGTCAGCGAACCGCCTGCACCGATCGTGTAGCCACCAATTGCAGCGACATTCAGAACGGCACCATCGCCCACGGAGATCTGTTTGGTCAGCAGCGAACTGCCGGCTCCCAGTGCGACCGTTCCTGCATTGACATTCAGCGCCCCAGTATAGCCTTGGACTCCATTCAATGTCAGCGTGCCCGCACCTGTTTTAGTAATGGAAGTGTTGCCGACGGCTTCCGTAAAGTTTCCTGCCAGGGTCAGGTTGGCTGCCGAACTCGTTACGTTGATCGTGCTACTCGCGGTGAGTGCGATATCGCTGGCGATGCTCGAAGTGACAGTGCTGATTTCGCTAAGCGTGCCTCCATTCAATGCAATCGATCGCGTAAAGGTTCCGGTATTGTTAAACAAACCGAGCGTTCCACCGGAGTTCACGGAGATCAGCCCCGGACCAGACACGTTAACGCCCCCCTCGAGATGAAGAATGCCCGCGTTCACGTCGATCATTCCACTCGTGACCGAACCACCCACGACGCTGAATTGATTGGTGCCAATTTTCGTCAGACGGAAGCCCGCTAGATCGAGCAGCGGAGTGCCATTCCGGATATCGAAGCGTGCTGCGCCACCAACAGTTGCATTGGCTGTCAGGGTTACGGTGTTTAATGCGTTGTTCTGACCACCTCCGTTGTTGACTAACGCACCGAGCCCCCCCACGCCGGTTCCCGCAATGCGAATGACTTCGGTCGTACCGAGATTTTGGCCGTTGATGTTCAGAGTGCCGCCCGCCTGAACCACCGTTTCGTTACCCGCTCCTCCGATACCAAGTGCCGTGGCGGTATTCGTTTGAACCGTAACGCCCGTTCCAATGGTGAGTTGATTGGTGAAACTATTCGACGCATTCAGCACTAGAGTGCCGCCACCCGAACCGCCATTCGTCACGCTGATGCCATCATTACCCAGAATGGACGCAGTGAGGGTTGCGGTTCGGTTGAGCACCTGGATGCTTGCGGCGCCAGATGTCACGTCCAGCGTCAAAGTGCCGCCTCCGCTCGAAGCCACGGTCCAGTCATTGCTCGCGGTCGTAGCATCCTGAAAGCGGATTGTCCCAATGGTCCGGGGCGAGTCGAGCGTGACGGTGCGGTTGGCGGTAATGTTGAAGTTGATGTCCGCAACTGCGTCCGTCCCAGTGGGAACACCGCCACTCCAATTGGAAGCAACAGACCAGGAGCCGTCGGCATCCACATTCCATATCGCCGCTTTCACCTCGGTGGTGAGCGTGGCCGCAGCGATCATGGTGGAAAGGATTTTGATGGTGCGCTTGTGGTTCATCATAGGATCGAGATAGGTGGGGATTTGTGGCTGGGTTACCAACGTGGGCCTGCAACAGGGGATCTGGCTGCTGGACCCGCTCGCGTAAAAGCGGCTATGCCAAGAACTAAGCTACGCACCGCAAATCGGAAGAACCGTAGATTCCCAGATTCCGAAGTAAGATTACCTTTTTCCGAACCGCAGACGGGGCCGAAACGATTCACTCTGAGCGATCGCACGAGCACCAAGGTTCGGAGTCCCGGCTTTAGCCGGTGCGGCCGCCCAATCGCTGGCGATAGTGCGCCAGGCCCTGCCTTCTCGGCTTAAGGTGCCGGAGTGATCTTCAGCCGCAGATAACGCCCAGCCTGCCCAGCAGCCACCACAGAGTCGGTGACCTTGACCGCCTGAACCAACCCGCTGTCAGACAGGATCTGCTCGCTCACTTCTCCGACATTGGGCGCGCGAAAACTGCCGAGCGCATCAGCGACCTCAACCGAGTACACCACTGCTGCAGGCGGTTTGATGCGTGTATACGAGAGGGTGAGATGGCCACCTTCCATCAGGCTGACCAAGGCCGCGCTCGCGTCAGGTAAACTCGGATTAAGGCCAAGTGCGAACTCTCCAAAATTGAGATAGCCGTCTCCATCGAAATCGTCGTTGAGCGTTCCGATGCCAGGGTGTCGCGCCAGCCATGCATCCGGCGTGTCCTTGGCATAAACCATCGCTGTATCCGAGTGCGAAAGAATGCTGTCACTGACCGTCAGTCGAACGAAATAAATCCCCGGGACCGAAAAGGAGGCATTCGTCGTGGCTGTGCCCGACGGGGTAAAAGTGGCGGTGCCTGGACCAGATTGGAGTGACCAAGCGTAGGTGAGCGCATTGGGCGGCGCAGGTTGACGATCGTCGGTTGCAGAACCGGCCAAGGCGATACCCGTCACGTTGCCGCTCACATCAGCGCCCGCGTTGGCAGTGGGAGCAGCGTTTGGCTCGTTGGCCGCGGGAGATCCCCCCATCACCGAGCTTTGACGCCAATTGGATGAAGTGCTGAACGCCCCATTGCCCGCAAGTGGATCGTAAAGGGCGAGCGTATATCCCGAGCCGTCTGTGGGCTGGTACCAGGCATCGTCGTAGGTGAAGTCGAGAATGGTCGCGCCGCTTGCCGATTTCAGCACGATCTGTTCGCCCCCATCGCTCAAATCTCCTTTGAAAGGCCCCACCACTGTGGCGGACGAGCCGTACCGAGCGGCGAAAGCGCTGGGATTTGCGGCAACAATGACAAACGCACCCGGCGCGACAGTGATTGCCTGCTCTCCAGTGAAGGTGAACAGCACGCCGGTGGTGAATTGCGCGCCGGCAAGATCGATGGCGGTTACGCCAATGTTCTTCAGTTCGATGTACTCAAAATCCCCATCGCTAAAGACTGGGTTGACGGCCAGTTCAGCGCTCGTCGGGTCGGTAGGATGGTAATTGATCTCCGTAATGGTTAGATTGCCGATCCCGGCAACCGTATCGGTGGAATATCGTGCATCAGTCCGACCGGACCACTTGCTCACCAAAGGGGGATTGTTGGCGCCAGTCAACGCAGTGTGGCTCGCTTTGTATGCTCGAGCCCGAATTCGTTTCGTTGCATTGATCGTGATGGGTGTGCCAGTGTAGGCGAAGACATTTGCCCCGCTTGGCACGCCTCCCCCGACGGGACGTGGATCGCTGCCATCGGTAGTATAATAAATGGTTGATCCGGCCGGACTGGATAACGTCACCTGCGTTCCTGCCGCGACATTCCCAGCAGCTGGCGACACATTGACGGCGCCGACCCATTGCGTGTCGAAGAAGTTCGCGCGTTGCTGCATGTAGTCTTTGATCCGTTGTATTTCGGCTGCCTGACCCGCCGGATACACCGTCGACGTGAACGGGCTGGTCCAACTGCGCTTCGATTGGCCCCAGCGTACCAGGTCGCGGCTGATTGCCTCGCTGCTGATTTGCGCGTTCAGTGCATCGATCTGCGCGTTGACACTTGCCGCTGAGAATCCGCTGCGGCGAAGGTTTTGCCACCGATCGATATAGGCCTGATAGAACTCGAGGTCGCTGAAAAGTCGGTTCCACCATGCATGATTAAAGAAATCCGTTCCGAAATCCCCAACGGTCGACCGCCAGGTGACAGGGTTCGCATCGCGGCCATCAGTAGATGATAAAGAACGGTCGAAGTCCCAAATGGGGCCATAGGCCAGTTTTCCCCCACGCTCCTTCGTGATATAGGCGCTCAGCCGAAGGGCATCGAGATTAAAGGCCCAAACATTAAGCAGGTGGTGGTCGATCGCCGCATCGGTGTCCAGGTATGCGCGGTAACCGTTGACCTGATCATTAAACGGAACGTTGTAGCAGGCGTTGTCAAAGCCGTTCAGCAACGTCTTGATATACTGCTCTTGAGGATCGCGTTGCGGGCTCAGGATCTCAATTTCCTTGGGATAGTAGTACGCCAGACCTTCCGTCATCGGACCGCCTGGGTATTCGTGCGGCGTGGTGAAGCCCACATCGCCTGAGTCCTTGCGATCCACCTTGATGATGTAGCCGCCCGTTTTGCCAACCGTGTCGTTGTCGAGAGTATTGAGCTTCTTAATATCCACGCGGTCCTTCGACCGGCGGATCTTTTCCATGACATTGTAGACGCCAAAGTAGTCACCACTGGTCGTGCCTGTGTAGCTGAGCGTTGATGCATTCGTATCGATAAAGACCTCCGCCATCTTGCAGCGGGAAGCATAGCGCTCGATCGAGTTGCTCAAGGCCTGCATCAATGGATTGTGAATGAGCGATCGGTCGTAGTCGTACGGCGCGTGAAAAACCCAATCGGATCCCTCCGGCATTCCGAGCAAGGTGATATCGGAATCGACGTCGTCTTTCGCTCGTCGGGCCTCGACATTGAGGTTGAACTTGGGGTTGCCTGACGTGCTCGATCCCCGGCGGTCAATGGCGACGCGAGTGACCAGAGTCGGCAGATTGGTGAACCGGGAGCGGCCATCGATTCCCGGCTCGAACACCCACATATAAGCGCTGTGTTCGCCCGTATCGGGAGGTGCACCCAGGCCGAAATTGGTGAGTGCGACGATTGGCAGCGCTGACGAGAACGCGTTCGCATTGTTGCTCAACCAAAGGTAACCACTCGATTCCGTTTCGCCGGGCAGTACACCGGATTTAAAGACCCGGGCGCGAACCAGGGTCGTGGCTGCGATAGTGATCGGCGCTGAGTACAATGATGACGTAGCGGTCGGAATCGTTTGATTCGTCGTGTACCGGATCTCAGCACCCGCTTCAGGCGTTGCCTGACTCAACGTGACTTGAAACGCCGAAGTGAACGCTTTGCTTGGAACCGAAAACAGCACTTTCTTCGCGACCCCTGAACCGGAAAAATTGTTCGGGTTCCCGGGCGTTGGATTCGTGTAAAAACCGGTCAGAGTTGGATTTGAGAAATCGCGTCCGTAAGAAATGTCGTCACTCTGAGCGGGATACGTTGGGTTGAACTCTGAGACCGGAACATTGCTCGCATTGAGCAACCCAAGATAGGTCGCGGACTTCGGCAGCGTGAAGCTCGTGTGGAGCGGCGCGGCTGCCACCGTGCGATTTTTGCCAGACGCCCAAACGATCATTCGTTCGTCCGGCGGCAATTCCACCGAAGGGAATACCCATGTAGAGGTGCCACTCTTTAGCTTCCATCCGGACAGACTGTAATTAACCGTCGGGCTTGAATTCCAGATCTCGATCCAGCCCTGAAAGGTACCGTCTTCATCTTTGATGCCGGTGACATTCGAGGCCAGAAACTCACTGATCCGGACATCTTGAGCTCTTAGTGAGGCTAGAAAAACGAGAGACATGACTCCTCCGAAGATCATGGCCAGCCAACTCCGCCCTCGGATTGAGCGGCGGACGACAATCGTTCTCGTGGACTCGCAAAATTTACGCATGAAGAGTTACGGGACGGGAAGATAAGACCATGACGGGGAAGGGGATGGTCAAAGCGTTACCCTGAGGGATGCCATTGGAATCGAAAGGGTGCGCAATTGCTGTTTTCCGAAGAAAGATTGCCGCTTTTCGAAGCCATCGGGAGGATTGCTCGATAACAAGACAGAGGGCTCGTGTTGAATAGTCGGCGGCGACGGTTGAGCAGCCTGTCACTTAAAAACGACAGAAGGGAGCCAGAAATACCGTGCCTTCGTAAAATGGCAATAATTGTGCGCAAAGCAGGAGCCTTCGGGTCTTCCTGTCCGCACGCAGTGTAGAACACGCTGCGGTCTTCAGAGGCCTGATCATGATCAGGCCTCGTTTTCTTGAGAGTCTCCTCTAGCGATTATGAATAATAAGCGATCCCCATTTGTTCACGTCCGCAAAGTTGCCGCCTCTTCCCCTGCGCCCTTTTGGTCTCACTCTCGAAGGTCCGTTCTGGCCTCGGTAATCGTTCCAGCCAGTCTCTGTCTTGCCCTCCTCAGCGGCTCATCAGCCTTCGCCGATGCCCTCTTTGCTCCGACGGATCTGATCCTGGGTGGCGAGCAAAACACCAGCACCAATCAGTTCTTAAAGGGAACCTCGACAGGCACGATGAACTCGAACAGCTACCCTGCCGCTGAGTCTCCCAACCACGCCATCGATGGCGTGTCTCAAAAATATCTGAATTTCGGCGCAGAGTTCACGGGCTTCCTCATCCAGCCTTCATTTAACGGGGGCAATGGTTCCGTCGCCACCAGCATCCAACTATGGACTGCAAACGATGCGCCGGGGCGCGATCCCGCAAGTTACGTCGTTTGGGGCTCAAATTTCGCCCTCGATTTCAATTCGTCGACCTTCGAGATGGGCTTGTTTACCCAGGTCGCGACCGGCGCTCTCAACCTGCCCGCCGGACGAAATGGAACGGGGGCAACTGCGTTGATTACTGAAAATTCCCAGACCGTCGATTTCATCAATGCGACCCCGTTTAAGAACTACCTGATCACCTTTCCGACGCTCAAAGGCGCGACACTCATGCAGGTCGCTGAAGTGCAGCTCTTTGGCACCGCAGCTCCCACGAACCTGCTTTGGAAGGGGAACGGCGGAAACCTTTGGGACATCGATACCACCGAGAACTGGACTGCAGCCGGCAATGCGTCGACCTACAGTAATTCCAATAGTGTCACCTTCGATGACTCCACCTTGGTCAGAACCATCAATATTTCAGCCGGCGGCGTGGCGCCCTCAACCGTCGAGTTTCAGCATAACACGAAGAGTTACACCTTTAACGGCGATTCAATTGTCAGCCCGGGAACGCTGACTCTGAACGGCACGGCCCCCGTCACATTGAATAACGCCACTAGCTTTGCCGCCGGCATTACCGTCAACGCCGGAACGCTAAACATCGGTGCTAGTGGCAGTTTGGCTCCGGCCCCGCTGGCCATCAATAACCTGAATACCAACAATCCGCAAACTGCGGTCGTGGTCAATCTCAGCTCTCCTCAAACGGTCACGTCGCTTTCCGGGTCCCTCGCCATTCCAACGAGCGGAGTGAACACGATCGTGCTGAATTTGAACGGCACGCTGACCGTCAACCAGAGTACTTCCACGACTTTCGCAGGAACGATTTCGGGAAACGCCGGCCTGATCAAAGAGGGCACTGGCACACTGACGCTCACCGAGTTGAACAACTACGCTGGGCCAACCACAGTGAATGGTGGCGTTCTTCGAAGCAGCGCCCCAGCGGGAATCAGCACCAGCGCTTTGCCTCCTCGCCAGCCCGTCATCGTCAATAGCGGTGCCAGACTGGTCTTTGGCACGGACGAAGGGGCCGGCTATTACGGCGACAGCGTTTCCAGCATCACCCTCAATAACGGCACCGTTTTTGCCGAGGCCGGTACCCATTCCACTCTTCCAGACCTCACCTTAACCGGCGGCACCGTGTCCGCTTCCGGCAGCGGCAGTCTCGCCGAGGGCTCGATTCTGAATTACGTTCTCGATGGAGACGTCACGGTCTTGGCCGGCGCTCCTTCGAAGATCGATGCAGGCACCATTTTGCTCCGCAAAGATCCGACCAATAACGGCGGAACGAACCCCGTCGTTTTCTCTGTGGCCCGCGGTTCGGGCGCGGCAGATCTGACGGTTTCCTCGGTCATCCTCGATAAGGGCGCCGGTCTGATCAAATCCGGCAACGGCATTCTTTCCCTCTCCAATACGAATACTTATTCCGGCCCCACCGTGATCAATGCGGGCTCCATCGCAGTCAGCAATTCCTCCGCACTCGGCACGGGCAACGTGACGATCAACAATGGCGCCTCTCTCTTGCTGGGCGCTGCGCCGACGATTAGCGACTTCAATAACTTCGCGTTCAATAACGGCGCCGGTTCGGATGGCACGACCGTCTTCCTCACCAGTGGAACGAATCAGGCGCGAAGCGTTTTCTCGTCCACGCCGGTCTCATTTAGCAAAGGGTTCACCGCTGAGTTCATCTATACCGTGGCTGGCAATCGCCTCGCCGACGGAATGACGTTCACTATTCAGAACAGTTCGCCGAACGCAGTGGGCGGCCCTGGCGGACAGCTTGGCTACGTGGGTATCCAGAACAGTGCCGCGGTCGAGTTTAACATCTATACGGGTGGCGGATCGCCTGTGGGTACGAACTACGCTGTTGGCACAAGCGGTGTCTACCTGCCGAGCGCTCCAGTCAATTTTGCCAGTGGCAATCCAGTTCGCGTCAGCCTGGCATACGACCCGACTGCGCATACGTTGACGGAAAACCTCTTCGATCTGGTCACGGGTGGGACATACAGCCATCTCTTCCCTTTTGTCGACTATTCGACAGTCATCGGCGGCACCCAAGGCTATGTGGGATTCACCGGTTCGACGGGGGGCTTCACCTCAGCGCAATCCGTGAGCAACTTCAATTTCTACAACTTCTCGGAAGGCGTTTCGTTGCTTAATAACCTGATCGTCCCTGCGGACGCTGCGATTGGGTTGGATGTGCAGCCTTCATCCGCGGGCGGCGCAGGCTCGGCCACGCTGCGAGGCGACCTGTCCCTCGGCTTGAATGCCAGACTCAATATTACGGGTGGCGCGACTGCCACGAATACACCCTATTCTTTGAACGTCGTCGGCGTCAGCTTGATCTCAGGCAATGCCACTTTCGATGTGGCCAATAACGGATCTGCCCAAGGGAATGTTGTCTTTGGCGATGTCGTAGACCAAGGCCTTTCCTCCATGCTCACCAAGCTGGGCAACGGTATCTTGACGATCGGCGGAACCGCTACCTATGCCGGTGTCACCAGCGTCGAAGCCGGGTCGCTCGTGGTCAATGGCTCTCTTAGCGGCGACACCACCACGATCAAAAACGGTGCGGCCCTCGGCGGAGCAGGTACAGTCACCAACGTCATCGTAGCTAACGGGGGTTCACTCGCACCAGGAAACGGGATCGGCACCCTTACCACTGGCCCGCTTTCGTTTCAAAATGGGTCAGTATTTCGACTCGAGATGGGCGCCACGACCAGCGACCAGGTCGCAATCACCGGCGCCGGCAGTCTGGAGGGAATCATTGCCCTTGGGATTACGCTTCTCGCTGATCCCCAGGATGGAATCACCTTCACCATCCTGAATGGGACCGCGCCACTGAACGGCTACGCCTCAGGCGCACGCTTCGGTTACTTCGGCAATCCGCTCGCACAAGGGGACATCTTTACGGTCACGAACGGCGGCTTCACCCAGGTATTTGAGATCGACTACACCGCAGATGGCGGCCGCGATGTCACCCTCTTTGCCGTGCCCGAACCCGGCACAGCAATGCTTATGTTTGCAGGCGTCGGTGTGCTGCTCGGATTGCGGCGTCCTCGCCGCGACGCATAAGAATCCGCATCCAGAGGCACTCCAGACTTGGAACTCAGAGCTCGATGGCGCTAAGATAAGAGCGTTTTTGGACCAATCGGGCGTTTCTGTCGCCACTTTCAGGGCTCGATCTTTTTCTCTGTGTATACCCAGGGCTCGCCCCGAAGCCTCGGGCGGCCCTGGGCTAGCATCTTTCGCCCACTTCGGGGCTCTCCTTCCCAGGAGGCCATCCTTAACTTAGCTCCATTGAACTCAGAGCTCGATCGGAACGCCGGGCTCTGGCGTAAAGATCTCGGCGTCCGGAAGGTCGCTCGTGAGCGCCTCGCGAAACCACTGCATCGATGCAACTTCTCCGTGGACGAAAACGATTTTTTTCGGGCGGATCGTATTTACGTAAGCGCGCAGGCTTTCGCGCGACGCGTGCCCACTGAAGTTGAAACGCTCGACGCGGCACTTGAGTTCCTGCGGCGGCAATTCCGCAGAGAGCTGGACGAGATCATTCGGCTGAACGTCGCGTATTCTCCCGGCGGGCGATCTGGGGTCGGCGTAGCCGATGAAGAGGAGCGCGTTCTCGGGCGAACTCAGGACCTGACGCGCGAAGGTATTCGAGAGCGTCTTCTCGGTCATCATGCCGCTGGAAAGAGCGTAGAGGCGGTGCGATTTCATCGGCGTGGAACCCGCGCCTTCGCCAGCCAAAACGAACGGAGACACGGCGTCGAGGAGACGAAGGTCCGGCTGCATCCGCGGAGTTTGACCGGCGAGCCTGTCGTGAATCTCCGTGAGCTTTGCACCGAGGCCGCCGATGTAGATGGGGCAATCGCGCTTTAAGAGTCCCTGCCGTCGGAACCCATGGAACATCGCGAGCATTTCCTGGGTTTTGCCGAGCGCGAAGGTTGGGATGAGGATGCCGCCATTGCGCGCGAAGATTTCCCGGATGGTGTCGGCGAAACGCTGTTCCTCCGCGGCGCGCGTCCAGCCCAGTGGCGTCTCGTGGTCGCCACGGGTGGTTTCCATGATGAGTACGTCGATGGGCTCCTCGGGAAACCGGGCGGCCTGCATCACCGTCTGGTCGTCGAACTGAACGTCGCCCGTGTAGAAAATCTTGCGGCCATTTGCGCGGATGAGTGTTCCGACCGATCCGAGGATGTGTCCGGCATCGAAGAATTCGATCGAAACTGGGACATCATCGCTGGCGTTAAGTCGCTCGCCAGTGAGGTCAAAACGCGTGCGCAACGGGGCGGACCTCCATCGCCTCGCCGCTTGGTCGATCTCGCGATGGCCGAAGAGTGGATAATTGGCCACGCCTTCCTCCCGCTTCTTCAACATGACGTTGACCGAATTGTGTAACATGACCTCGCTCAGCAGCTTCGTCGCTTCGGTCATGAAGACGGGCGCTCTGGGGTGGCGACGCTGCAGCACCGGCAACGATCCGACGTGATCCTGATGCGCGTGCGAGAGGATGATCGCATCGACAGAATCATCGTCGACGAGCCCCATGTTGGGCAGGGCGAGTTCGCCGTCGATCTTCGGGTGAAGTCCGGAGTCGAGCACCACCCGGCGACCGGCGATGTCCAGCGCGTACGAGTTGGCGCCGATTTCGACAGCCCTCGTCAGATTGGTAAACGTGAAAGACTCCATCAGTCCTTGGGGGCGCGCAGCATGTGGTTCGGGGGGCGGAGTTGGCAAAGGTTTTCGCGGCGTCAAATCATCCGCTTCATGCCCCGGGCCTTACCTTGAGGATGTCGAGTGCACGTGCCGTTGAACCTTGATGCGCTCGCACAGTTGCGCTCGCGTTTGCCCCAAGGGCGGCACGGCGATCCGGCGCGCGCAGGAGTTCGAGGATCGTGGATTGCAGTGCTGTTGCGTCGGATACCTGGATCGCGGCTTCGCTTTTGATGAGATGTTGGACGACGACGCGGAAGTTATCCATGTGGGGGCCAAAGAGAATCGGTTTTGCGAGGACGGCTGGTTCGACGGGGTTTTGTCCGCCTGTCGCGGTCAGACTCTTGCCGACAAAGACGACAGTCGCGAGCGTATACCAATCGCGGAGTTCGCCGGTCGTGTCGACGAGGAGGAGATCTGCCGGGCCGGCTTGCGGAAGCGAGCTCCGGCGGATCACGCGCAAGTTGAGAGGCGCCAATTCGCGGAGGATATCGGGGACGCGCTCGATATGGCGTGGAACGATGATCGGAAAGAAGTCCGGGAATTCCTCGCGCAAGGCAGGGAGCATCTGAGCGAGCAGCTTTTCTTCGCCCGGAAAGGTGCTGCCGGCGACGAGGATGGGAGCGGTGCGAGGCACGCCAAGGCTGTCGAGGAGCGTGCGGAATTCCTCTTCCCGTGATCCCGTGTTGGCCGACGCGTGATCGAATTTAATGCTGCCGCTGATGTGCAGTTGTTCGCGGCGTACCCCGGTCGACATCCAACGCTCCACATCGTCCGGAAGAGGGACGCAAATCGGGTCGAGCAATTGGAAGATGGGAGCGGTCCAGGCGCGGAATCGGCGGAAGCGCGATTCGCTGCGCGGCGAGAGCCGTGCGTCGGCGAGTGCGACCGCAATGCCTCGTCGATAACATTCCGCCACCAGGTTCGGCCAGGCTTCACCTTCGATTAAGACCACCCGACTCGGCTTCAAGACATCGCATACGCGTCGGACGATTGGGAGAAGATCGACGGGATTGTAAACCGGCGCGAGCCACTCGCTCTCAGCTTCACGGGCGAGCGCGAAGCCCGTACTGGTCGTGGCGGATAGGATGATTTTCACGCCGGGGTCGCGTTGCCTCCAGGTGCGCGCGAGTTTCAGCGCGACGAGCGTTTCGCCGACGCTGATGGAGTGAATCCAAATCCAGTCGCCTTCCTCGAAACGGGCGCAGTCTTCCGCGGAGTAGCGACCGAGGCGTTGCCCAAACTTTTCCCGGTAATTTCCGCGGCGCAGCATGCGAGCGAGAAAGCTCGGAAGCAGCCCGAGGAAGACGAGCGGGAAGAAAAGATTGTAAACGAACAGCGAACGGCGAGCCGCCGAGGGGAGCGGCTGGCTCATCCGCGCCGAACCAGGAAAGCGACCGCCGTGGCTCCGTAACGCTTATCGCGAGTGCATTCCCAAGCTTCCCCGAGTTTTAATGTGGCGTTCGGCAGATGCTCCAAGACAAAGACGCCGCTCTCCGCCAACATGTTTTGGAGCGCGGCGTTGGTCAGAAGTTCGGACCCGAAATCGCGGTCGCCCGGTTGTTTCGCATACGGCGGATCCGCGAGAATGATATCGAAGGACCGGGGTCCCGCGCGACGATCAAGGAACGAGAAAACGTCCGACGTCACCACTTCGCCAGTCAGCCGCGTCTTCTCCAGATTCTGCTGGATGGTGGCGACAGCCCGTCGATCGCTCTCGACGAACGTCACACTTGCCGCGCCGCGGCTGAGCGCCTCGATCCCCAGCGAACCGCTGCCGGCGAATAGGTCCAGCACGCGCGCTCCGGGGATTATCGTCGCGAGACTTGAGAATATCGCGCCTTTCACCACATCCATCGTGGGCCGTAAATCGGAGCGAGGGACGCGGAGCGGAACTCCACGCGCAGAGCCAGCGACGACCCTCATGGTTGCGGGGAGGGGACAGGCGGGACGAGGGACATGGATTCGTTCACGGGTTTGGATGGCTCTACCGATGGCGCAGCCGAGCCCGGCTTCTCCGGCTTTTTCTCGACCTTCTTGCGCTCGGCTTCCTTGTCGTCTGGCTTCTTCTTCTTGTTGCCGAACAGGCCGCTGATCAGGTCCTGCACCTCTCCGCCAATGATGTTTCCGACGAGCTTCTCGGCAATGTCCGTCTTTGGCTTGAGCACCTTTCCGCCAATCTTGAAATCGAGGGACCGAATCCCATCCGCACCCGGTTCGGCGAAGCTCTTGCGAACCGATTCCGGGAGCCGTTTGGCCAGGTTGTCAGTGATGGCGAGACGCGCATCGAGGCTGAGCTTGTTGTCCATCCGCGCTACGCCGTTTGCCGTGACGCGTAGATCCGGGGTGGCCAGGATGATGGATTCGATGAAGGCTTTTTCGTCCGCGATGCGAAACTCGCCGCTCGCCTCGCTCAGCTGCAGATTGGTGAGTTCATCAATGGCGAGCACCTGGCCGATCGCCTGGAACAGTTCGAGTTGCCGAAAGTGTCCGTTCTCGAGTCGGAGCCGTCCCTTCCCTTGCCCACGGGTAAATTCCTTCGAACTCCCCCGCATCTCCACATCACCACTGATTGCCCCGGTGAGTGCACCTGCCTCTGCCCAGCCGGCCGAGGTACTTAAAGTTCCGAGCGAAACCTGACCAAGAGATAGGTTGAAGGCCATCTGTGCGCCCGGCGATTCCGTCTCAAGGTGGAAGTTACCGTTCACCGTGCCTTCGGCGAGTTGCGCCGTCAGTCCCGATAGATCGAACGTGCCCTTGTTAAATGTGAACGGCGCCGCAAGTTGATCAACGCTGACCGCACTCGCCCACGTCACCTTCGCGACGCGCAATGTGCCGGCGACATCCACTGGCATGAGCTTGGTGAATTCGATGCTCACGTCGGTTGCGGTCAAGACGGGCACCCCCTTCGAGTCAATCATCTCGATCGATCCCTGCTGCACACCCAGCCCCTCGATCACCACCTGAAACCCCGTCCTGGATTCGCCTTCCAGCTGCTTCTCCTTTTTGATCTTCGGCTTTGATGGCTCTTTTTCTTCGCGCGCCTTCCCCATTTTCGGCCACACCCAGCGACCATCAGCGGTTTCCCGCCAGACGACCTTCGGTCCATCGAGAGTCATATGAGGAACGATGAGCTTTCGCCGGAAGAGCGGAAACACCCGGTAATGCGCGGTGAAACTTTGCGCCTCGATGAAATTCCCCGGAGCGCCATCCTGCGCTGGAATCCGGATCCCGTTGATCTTGAGATCGCTCCAGGGCGTGAGGCTCGTGTTCGTGATCTCGATCGGCATGCCTAGGGCATCACTGATCGCCTCCTGGATCTGCGCCTGGGTGCCGGGCGATTGCAGATAGAGATTGAGGACGATGAGCGCGACAACGGTCAGCGCTGCAAGTCCGGCGAGAGTGAAGAGAATCGCCTTGGAAAGTCGTTTCACGGCCCGCAAGCTACCGGCTCACTTTGTAAAGAAAAGGCCGAATCCCTCCGCGTAATGCACGACATCCTCGTGATCCTGAACCCCGCAGCGCGGAGCGAACGAGCGTTTAAAACGTGGGAGAAAATCGAAAAATTCAAGGGCGCCAAAGTGCAACTCACCTCCGCGCCCGGCGACGCCCGGGCGCTGGCGGCCTGGGGAGTGGAAAAGGGATTTGGCAGTGTTGTCGCGGCGGGCGGTGACGGTACGATCAACGAAGTCGTGAACGGAATCGCCGGCTCCGATGTGGCGCTCGGGATTCTCCCGATCGGAACGATGAACGTTTTCGCCGCCGAGTTGGGACTCCCGAACGATCTCGATAAAGCATGGGAGATTGTGCTCGCCGGACACACTCGCAAGATCGATCTCGCCCGCGCCAATGAACAATATTTCGTCCAGCTCGCCGGGGTGGGCCTCGATGCACAGGTTGTGAAGGAGACCAGTTGGACCTCGAAGAAGACGTTTGGCCCACTCAGTTACCTCATCTCGGCCGCCCAGATCGCCGCTCGCACCCCACCGCAGCTCTTGATCGAGCACGATGGCGTCACGCACAAAGGGTCCTTCGTCCTCATCGGCAACGGGCGTTATTACGGCGCACCGATCACCTTCTTTCACGACGCCCGGATCGATGATGGTAAATTAGACGTCCTCGTCTTCAAAGATCTGGGATATCTGGACATCGCACGGTATCTCGCCGGCGTCGTTCGCGGCCGACACATGGAGGACGTGGAATACTTCCAGACCCGGAAGGTTCACGTAACCTGCAAGGAGGAAGTGCCGGTGGAAGTGGACGGCGAACTGGCCGGACATCTGCCCGTGACGTTTCGGATTTCGTCCCGGAAGTTGCGAGTCATCGTCGCCGCCGAGGTGAAAGCACTGAAGTAGAATCGCATGCCGCCAGCCGCCTTCGCCCCTTTCAACTTTGGGAAGTGACTGGGCACTTCCCTCCAGAGCTGCCGCGTATTACCGCGGCTGGGTCGTCTGTGCAGCTGCGCGTTTGGCTTTCCATCTTTCGGCTATGATGGTGGCGGCTTTGCCGATGTCGTCGATCAAGGTTTGAGGGCCGAGGACGTCGACGTCGTCGCCCCAGCTTAGGACCCATTTGATTAGTTCAGGGGCGACGGGCGCCATGAATCGGAGTTTGAGTTCGCCGGTGGGGAGGATCTCGGTGCGTTGATCAGGGAGTTCTTCGCGTTCGAGGATGAATTGCCTAACCGAGGCGGAGAACACGAGCTGGATCTCCACGGGCTTGCCACCGAAGACGCCGTTCTTGATTTCCTTGTCGATATTGAACCGTTTCTTGACGGTGAAGGTCTTGCCAGTGGTTTCGACATTGCTCACGCGGACAACGGAGAATTTCCGCGGCGCTTTGCGTTTGAGATCCTTGGCGAAGAGATACCAGGCGCGGGCGTAGTTGCAGAGGTGCAGCGGTTGAACGTGCCGCGGGATCGGCTTGGCGTCGGGATCGGCTTTGCAATGTTTGAACCGGATTTCCTCCTGATTCATCGCGGCGCGCAGGATGGGGTTGATGACGGCGGGATCGACGAAGGCGGCGGAGGAGAAGGGATCGGCGCGGAAGGAGATGACGCTTCTGAGCTTCTCCTGGAGTTCGGAGGCGATGCCGCTGTTGGACTCGCCGACGATTTTGTCGACGAGCGAACGGAAGGGAACTTCGAATGGGGATCCACGGAACATCTGCATGGCGAGTTCGGACGTGAAGAGCGTGGTCAATTCGCTTTCCGTGAGTTCCGCGATGGCGAGCCTGGGCACGTCTTTGAGGTAACCCCAGCCGCGGCGGGCGGCGACGTAATCGAGGGGGCGATTCATGCTATCACGCATGTGCCGGAGATCGATCAGGGCGGTCTTGTGCTCCACGTCTAGTTTCACTGCGATTACTTTGGCATCGAGCCAGTGTTCCTCGCCGTCGTCTTTGACGCGCTGATCTTGCAACCATCCATCGATCATTTGCATTCGGACTAGCGGGGGGCGACTGGCTCGGCTGGTCTTGGGACGGGGTGCGTTGGCGTCGTTTGGGGTGCCGCTTTTCTTCTTGGACTTCTTCTTCTTCGTCATGGCATCGCGTTAGCGGGGTTGAGGGGCGGAGGCAATCTCACGCGGAGACGCGGAGAGGAAATCTGGCAGTGGTATGCGATTTGTTCGGATGTTCCCCGGGGTTGTGCAGGCACTCCCCAACGGAGGAATGGGACCCATGGGGCGAATAGGACTTAGTGCGGACGCTCCCCGGGTGGTGCGGACGCTCCCCGGGGTGGTGCGGACGCTCCCCGGGGTGGTGCGGACGCTCCCCGGGGTGGTGCGGACGCTCCCCGGGGTGGTGCGGACGCTCCCCGGGGTGGTGCGGACGCTCCCCGGGGTGGTGCGGACGCTCCCCGGGGTGGTGCGGAC
>JADMIO010812862.1_pt1 | contig 46428 bp, 76 predicted proteins | sample 8958161 | NCBI WGS metagenome assembly JADMIO01 (sample SAMN16585339, study PRJNA669376) | soil metagenome | isolation source: Crop rotation soil | place: USA: Cullars Rotation, Alabama | collected 2011
GCCGCGACTTCAAGTCACGTGAATTCCAAGCTTCGGATCCCACTGTGCTGGAAAGTAGGATTGTTTTTGATGATACCATCGTAAAACCCACCACGTAGGGTATTGAACTTATCATACACTGATTTACCATCCAATTTATTAACTTGGTTAACCGTAGCAGGGCCAACGTCACCATCAACTACCAATTCCCCGCACACAGCATTAGCTGCTTGCTGCAAGAACTTACCGGCACGAGTGGTGCCAGCATTAACACCGAAGTCATAAACGTTTGTAGCTAATTGCTGATCGTTTATTAGTTGTAGGTTTAACGGGTACCAAAAGTTAACTTTATAAAACTCCATAACCTTTGCCTGAAGCACTGAATTAATAGCAGCAGCCTTGTTAATGATAGATGCTGTTTTACCTTTAGAGTGCTTAATTTCATCTATAATCGGCCAGCCTGCCCACTTCGGCCAATTGTTACGGCTTATGCCACGGTAAGTTTCACCACCGCTATCATCGGGGTCATTGGCGTACCTTCCTTCGTTCTTGGAGGTATGTGAATAAGCGGGTTCGAATTGTGCCATTGGTTATTGTGTTTATCAAATATACCCACTCTCCATCACTTCTGCAAATGGCCGCACGTCTCGATAAAAGCCAGCGTTAAACAGACGATTACAAATAGCCAGCCGAGGCAAGATTTCACGTTTAGATGTTGTTAAAACGTAGGAAAAGCAAAGTTTTGAATAAGCGGCGAAAGCAACGCAGTCCCCGATGCGCTTGGATGGACTCCCTCTTGTGTAGAGCCGCTAACCCAAACATTTGTATTCACCCCTGTTTCTACCACTAAAGCTATATTTATCAAGGCGTAAGCCGGATGTCCTACTTGGCCGAATCTGACAGTGGTGCCTGTTGCTGATCCTACCGCTAATGCTGCAAAAGTAACCGAGTCAATAGGCGCTCCATCTCGCATCCAATCATTTATGGAAGCCCTGTTTGACGCTTGTGCTGTAGTTAATCCGGTGTTGGGCAATGCAGTTAAAGCTATAACCCTTCCGCCTCCAGATCCCAATACACGCCAAAACTCAATCAACGCATTTTGGCCCTGAACAACCGTAGTCCATGCTGCTAGGTCATTGGTTATCGGCTCAGCTATTAAGTAATCTGCTTCTGCAACTATACGTGGTACGGCATAGGCTCTGAATGCTTGTAAATAATCTTGTATTTTAGCACTGTTTTGACTAAATCTACACCACTTAGCCCCTTGAGCATCTAATCCAACACGTAGAAATCCCCCATCGCCTGGAGTAAGCCCGTATCCATCGCCAATACTATCACTTATAAAACCGACTACGGGTTGCCTAACGTTACTAATAGGTGATGCACATATAGCCCAAGGCGCATATTGTTGTGTATTAGATGTAGTTATTCCGGTGGTTGAAGTACCTATATCAGAATTAGCAAATCCTTCGCTCTTACTCGACACTGTAAAGGCACCTAAAGGCCATTTCATACCTAATGTAGCAACAGAAACCACTACTTGAATGTAAGTATTACCGTTCCTTTTAAAATAGGTATTAGAAATACTTGTAGTTACGTCCATGCCGGGCTTTATTGTCGCACTTGGATTTCCGTCTGGAAAAGGAATGTTTATAAAGGTAGCACCTGTAAATACGTAAACGGCAACAGTGATATCGTTTGTAGGCAGTCCGCCAAAATTAATCCAATTGCCAAATTTGAACTCCATCGCTAAACAATCAACCTTCATAGTATCATCTATCCGATACTTTGCAGTTTGCACGGTTTGCGTTCCATCACTTAATCCGGTATACCCTTTAAACCTTGAAACGGCGACGGACTTTGCTTTTCGGCTCGTGGGCATTGACAATAAACCTGCTGGTATTCTCGAATTGAGGGCTGAACTTACTCCTAAAGGCGTGACGTATAATGCATCATCAGTACCGCCTGCCGCTTGTGTTGTTGTAGCTTTTGCGGGTACCGGTACCGCAGCTTGCGCACGTGCCGTTGTGAAATAAAGATTATTGGTGCCTTCGGCTAATGAATCGGTGTTAGCGTTAGCTGTTGCGTTTGCAGCTATTCCGTTAAGTTTTTGTTTTTCTGGGGTTGTATAATCGTTTGTAGATAATCCCTTTCCTGTTTCTTTTGGCTGTGCTGCCGATGCAGTGGCTTGCGCTGCCGCCGCATCATCAATAGCACCGTTGGCCGATGCTTTAAGTTGGTTGAAATCCGTACTTACAACTTCGGAATTTACTAGTTTATCTGTAAATGTTGTTTTTGGTGCTGCCATTATGCGGTTAGTGTTTTTGGTAAAGTGAAAGGTAATAATAAAGTTGTTGGCGATAATGCTGATGTGGTTATATTAACAGTCCCCATATTGCTATCAATATAACCAGCAGCTTTAGCAACCACACCAAAAGTGTAGCTAGTGCTTACCGTCAATCCTGAAGCCATATAAGATAGGTTCGTTATGTTAGTGATAAATGTATCTCCTTTATAAATATCGTAGCTTGTGGCGTTTGGTATAGCCTGCCAGCTAAACGTTGCTGTAGTTGGCGATACACTGGTTTGAGTTGGTGAAGGCGTTGTTAATTGAGTAACACCGCCTAGTAAGTCAAGTATTTGTTCTTTAGAAAAAGTGTAAGCTAATACGGCGGCACCAGACACGGCATTTGGCGAATTGGTTACTTGTTGGTTTACTGTAACACCTCCGCCTGCTTGACCCAAGCCTAAAGTTCCGAAGTAAGATAATAGCTCACTAATTTGAACATTCGGAGTGATTACAGTCCCATTTTCTGTGTAATACTGATCGATGTATTTGTTGTCAATCAATACCCGGCCAAAGTATAAAATAGTCAAACGGTCGGCCGATCTAGTTGGTGTGTCTATATATTGAACACCGAAGTCGGACGGATTACCGCGTGTAATCTTCTTTGTGCCCGTGTCTTGCACAACCAGCAAACCGTCTTTTAAATATACTTTGATTTGGAATATCATGTTGTTAAATATTAGCCCAATGCCTCAGTAAAAGCTTTAGGAACTCTTTTATATGTAATTGACCAAGTTAAAAACATAAATATAACATAAAATAGCAAGTGATTCCATCGATCCCACGTAGTCAACACATAGAGGCTGTCACTTATATCCATATGATAAATGTAGTAAGCTTTCCACCTTGCCCATAGTGCAGGTATTTCAGCACAAATAGCCGTTATATAGCACATTACAATTAATATCTGCATCCAGTAATCGTAAGACATATGTTCGCAGTTTTTTATTCGACGTCCATGCCATACAGCCCAAACGGGCAATCCCATTAGTATAATTACATTAATGGCTGTAATTACTATTTTATTAATCTCTACTTCCTGCATTGCCTTTGATGTTTGTGAGGTATGTACCACCAGTGATTATACCATAGTAGATAGTGGCTAATAGTATGCCAATATTGACTGGCGTATATAAATCAATGTGGATGCCATAATAAATGACATCTAACGTAGTTTTTGCATACGGAACCTGTAAAAGTATAAATGCAGCAGTACAGCCAGCCGCTTTAACCCGTGCCGGTAGCTTGTTGCTTTTTGGTGGCTCGGGTTCTTTTACTTGCATTTTTATATTCCTGTCAATGTATTTCCAAAGAACAATAACTACACCGATAACAAAGGCCAAAACCTTTAAAAGCGCAAAGAATTGCTCATTGCAAATGTTCATTATTTTTTAAGTAATCCGTTTCTCCATGAACTAACCAAAACCATTCCCACTATTAACATCCAAATCGTATTGTACACAATGAACAGACACGCAGGATTACTAACAAAACCATGATGGGTTAAAGCTATGACAACAAAATTTACAATAACTACTATCATAGTAAACTTAGCTATTGCATCATGCAAAAGGCTTTTATATCCGTTCCAACCATCAATCGTGTAAAAAACCAATATTAACCCCGTTGTATAGCAATACCAAAGCTTTTTTTGCTCTGGCAATAAATCAGGATTCGTTATATTAAAAATATAAAGGTTAAACGAAATAAGGTAAGCCATTAAGGCTAAAAGACAAATAGCTATTCTCATCTACCTACATCGAAAACACAAGCGCAAACCGTTTTATTAAAATAATATCCGGGGTCGCAAGGGATAGCATCACAATTAGCACTGCTTTGTTTAACCATACCCATAGTCGTCAGTGCTGCTAAAACTTTTTCTTTGCCATGTTTCTTAACAGCTTTCTCAATAAGTTCTTTCATGCCTAAAGATATAAATTAATTACTAAAATGGATCTCTGAACGTCCAGAAATTGTTTAACGAAGATGTACCCAGAGATACACCTGTAAATTGTAAAGTAACGCTTAAATTATTATCAACAGTACTATCAACCGTAAATGAACCTACCGGTGTTGCCGTAGCTGTAGATAAAGTAATCAATGTGCCGTTAGGTTGAGATATAATAGCATAACATCGTTGGCTATTTGTACCCGTTGCAATCATATAGTAATCTATTTGAAAAATACCATTAGTAATGCCTCCAATTAAACTACTATTACTCATTAAATTAAAAGTCTGTGAACCGAATTGAAACGTAGCCGATACACCAGGAATACCCAACGTTGGCGTAGTTAGCATAAATGCCATTTTTAAGTGGTACCAGCGTGTTGGAATAAATGTACCAGCCGGTATAACCTCAGTATAAAAGTTAGTAGCCGGGCTAGCTTGGGTGATTGTGGTGCCGGGGGAAATTGAAATTACACCGCCCATAGGAGTAGCAATACGTGAACCCTGAGCCAACAATAAGCTAGGTAAGAATAGAAGTGCAAATAATAGATGTTTCATTAGTTTACTGTTGCTGTTCCGTTGAGTACTTGTAAATAATAGCCGTTAGTTGTGATTGGTATCAATTGATACTTTTGATTTTGAGTTATCGTAGCACCTCCAGTACCTGTAGTTGTAGCGTTACCTGCAGGTGTCTGCAGTGAATAGCCTGATGGTACTGAGATGCGGATACCACCTGTACCAGTAGACAAGCCAGTAATAATTTTACTCCCATCCGCTGCAAAACCCGTAGTTGGTGGCAATGTCAAAGTGTATTGTGTAGCTGATGTATTTAGATAATCGGAACTTAAAATCATTGTCTGATTACTTGTAACAAGTACTGGTGTCCTTCCGGTATTTGCAATTGCTGTATTAACGAATGCTGTTGTTGCAACTTGGGTATTATTAGTTCCTACTGTTGGTGTAATTGTTGATACTACTCCATCTTGGCCGATAGTCATAGCTGTAATTCCACCGGTAGGAGTTTGGCTATTTGTAGAGCCCATTAAAAAATTTAATGACCTTACCCCATTTGTGGTTATAGATGCTAAGTCATAAATTAAATCATAGGTATCAGTAGCAGTTGTACCATTCCACATACTAGTCGTGAAAGTATGCAAGGTACTTGATCTTTGCGTCGCTGTCGAAGTGGCAGCATTGCCATTTTTTGAATTAATAATGGTGCTGAAATTAGAAGCTAAACCCACATTTATACTGCTGTTAAATCCTACTGCATTGGCAAACGTTTTAGCACCACTAAAAACCTGACTACCTATATTGACCACCCCAGCTTGTGTTAAAGATGCATCTGGTATAGTGCCGCCCAAAGAAGTAGACGTTGCTTGGCTTGTTCCTATAAAAAAACTGCTGTTTGTGAGTCCTGAATTTGGAATATTTGAAAAAGTATTATTAGCGCCACTGATTGTTTTATTTGTGAATGTTTGAGTTAAATCTACACCCGCCACGGTAAAACTAGCATCTGGAAATGTAGCTACTCTATCAGCTGTAACAGTAGCCCAATTTAGCGTCCTAGAAAATCCATTGGAGGTAATCCATGATGGCCCGTTTAAGTTATAAAGTTTAATTCCACTTGTAGGCGTAGAGGGTTTTGCTGATTGAGTAGGTAAAGTAATATTCCCCGAACCGTCAGTTCCCGTGGCACTATACGAAACTGCAGAACTGTTACCCGTTAGCGTTTCATTAACCCAAGTCGGACTATAGGTGGGATCTAAGGTAAAGTTATTAGAAGTTTTAGTTATGCCGCCACTAGATGTATATACCGGTATAGCTGCAATTGCCGTAGCAACCGCCTGAGTAGTTGGATATTTGGTATTATCGGGACTAGCTAAAGAAGTAGCTTTGTTGGCTACATTCTCGGGCGTGAAACCCAAACCAGCTTGTTTGCCATTTAACTGCGTTTGTATACTGCTTGAAACATCGTAGTAAGACTTAGTTATGCCATTTAAAGTAGGTAGATTAAGTGTCGGTGTCGTTGTTGGATTGGTAACGGTTATATCAGATGTAGAACTGTTTACGTTTGTTACGGTACCGCCACTTGAAACAGCATTTTGTGCTATCTTCTTAATAGTTCCATCCGTAGCTTTAACCAATATACTATCTGTGCCATTCGTGGAAGCTACGGGAGCCGCTATTTTTATAACACCTGTATTATCTACGTAAAAATACCTGCCAGTTCTACCGGCATTAGTAATAGAAAAATGGTTGGGTGTTTGGCCTGCTATGTTAGCATTTATGCCAGGTATTGTTATTTCTAATCCGTAATCCCTACCCTCTATACTATAAGGGAACCTACCGGCAGGCGCACCATTTTGACCGCGATCACCACCAAGCCTTAAACCGAATAAAGGAATAGTTTGATTGGTTACTGTAGCATCACCAATAACAAATTCAGTGTTAGCTTGCCCATTGGCTTCAATGCTATAATAGCTTCTACCGGTTAACGGGCTAACACCACCCATAAACAGGCTATTGGAAAATGTTTGATTGCCTAGCCATGTGTTACCGCCGTTCAATTGCCCAAAGTTAAAACGCGTATACTGAACAGTTGGCACCAAATAATATTTGCCTTTAGCGCTGTTAAATTCCCAAATCAACTGCTTCCCCCCAAAATCTTGCCAGCGAAAAGATGGTGTAAAGGTCGTGCTTCCAGTCGGTAGGGTAGCCGAGGTGTCAACCTGTGCCATCACCGACATACAAGCCGAAAACATACTAATTATAAAACAGAATATCGTTTTTCTCATGGATTACAATTTAATAAAACCTCACAAATATATTACTGTCACCAAAGGTTTGTACATACAGTATATTATTTACAGGATCTATGTATTTTCTGGTGCTGTCCGGCCTATAATAGGCTCCTTCAGGGTAATAAACTTCACAGTTGCTATAAATACGGCCTGGGGGAACTGTTACGGCTGTAGGGGTTGAGCTTGCTGCTAACAAGACATCTTCATAGCTGGCCGATGGTGGTGGGGCTGTCTGCTGAAGCACCCAAGCAGCGTTAACCAACTCATTGTCTTCGTAGCTTATTTTAGGATCCGTATAAGCAAGTATATCAACCTTAACGCTATCAGGATCATCTAAAAGCCGTATCTCGTTAACTTGTATCTTATTGCGTTGTAACTCATTCATTATTCAAAGAATTTGATTTTAAGTGAGTAAACGCTTTTTTGTATGTTATTGTGGGCTAATCCCTGTAAAGCTTCGCCGTTAGTGCCTGTAATTGGTACAGGTATTTTAGAGGCCCTTTGCGTAGGATAAGGTGCTGCACCTGTTGTAAAAGCTCCACCTGCGTTTTGACCGTTAACCTCGCCCTTAAGTGCTGGCAATTCTCCAACCGATAAGACATGGCTGTTTTCACCAAAAGTATCACCAATTTGTAGTAGCCCACCGGTTGAGTTAACGTCTGCACGTGTTGCGCCATATTGATAACCTACCAAAACAGCTAAACCTAAGTCGGGCGTTCCGTTCCTTCCGTCGCAAATGGCAGCTTTTTCAAAATCGGTACCAGCACGACCTAGGCCACTATTCAAATCAAAGTCTTCATCTATTTGATCGGCTGACCCAATATAATCAACAATCACATTACGCGGCATTTTGACGATAGTGGTTTCTCTACCTGGCACAATCTCTTTTTCATCGAACTGGAGCCAGTGTAAGTAAATATCAACATTGCCCCCATTTAGGCCGGTAAAGTATAAGTTATTAGGGTATTGATCTATGTTGATAGGGTACTTCTTGCCATCGGCTGGTATTTCGGTTTCGTTGACAATATCATCGGCACCTGCCGTACTGCCAACCCTAAACGTGGGTATTGGTGCGCCTCCCTTATTGGTTACAATGATGTGAGTGAGCAAACTATCGGAGTTAAATAGTCCTGTCACATTAAAGTTAGCACCCTGATTGAAGTAATTCTTGTAATGTGACATAGGAACATAACCTTGTGGTAAATCCGCAGCTAATATAAGTTTATTTAACGATAAATTTTGTGTAGGCTGGATGGTGGTTGAGAGTGAAAGACTCGGCTTATCACTTGTTTTAAGCGGGTCAGGGCGTTTAATTTCAAATCCTTGACCATCTACTAAAGAATAGCCAATCCCGTTAATGCCGACCTGATTACACGAAAATAATCGATTCATTTTATCGTGCATCCAGTCAGGAATTAAACCGTTCTGTCCGACACCAACAATTAAATTGAATGTTCGGAATGGTCTTGCATCTAAAACAACGCTATCTTCATTTTGGTCATTGTAAATCGTGCGGTTGTTCTCAGCTTTAAAGTTACGAATTACCGCTTCTACACGTAGTTTAAAAATGATACCAGTGCTAAATGCTATTCCGAAGTCATTGCGGTCGTTGGCATACTCAAACAAGAGTGTGTTAGGATGCTCAGGTTTACATGAAACGGCTAAACTTTCGTACTGTTGTTGAACGTTATTATCATCAACATAGCCCAAAACAGCAACATAACGTCCGTTTAATGAGCCGAAAGGATAAGTAATTTCGTATACGGAGAACGTTTGACCTTGAATGTTGGTAGCTTTAACTTCTATAGTAACCGGTATATTGGCTGGAAAACCACTATCAGCCTGATAAAGTTCTGCATATGGTACGTAATCGCTTAGTATTTGGATTGTACAGTCCTCACTATATTTTTGCACATAACAATCGTCATTATTAAGGTTAAACTCATAAGGATCGGTCTTTTTAAACAGTCCTAACGGGTTTAACGGCTCTATGGTGAATTGTTTATCTGGCATTATTACTTACTGTTATACAGATAGGCTAAGTTATGAAATTTTGTTATAATGACAAATAGTTATAAATTGCTGTTTATGTTTGTAGTGGCAATGATGCCGAAATAAAAACGCGAAACATGACAAAGGAAGAGTATATCAAAGAAAAGGAAATACTTACAAGAATTATTAAAGAAACACATGAAAGGGTTTCTAATCTTACAAACGAATATATTAAAAGAAATGCCTCATTTAAAGTAGGTGATATTGTCACAATTACCAACACTAGGGATAATTCAAGGAATGCAATAGTTAATGGTTTTGAATTAGACTATAATGACAACATTAAACCCACACTATTTAAAATAAAAAAAGATGGCACTCCATCTATGCATAAAGATTATGTATGGATGTCTGATAAAATAGAACCTGTCATTAATTCGTAGTTTATTCGCGTATCTGCGGATTATAAGCGCAGTTACAGCTAAACGCCGGCTGCGCTTCTTTTAACACTTTAACCCTAACATCATGAAATACTTTAAAATCTTATTCATACTTTCCGTAGCCACTCAGCTATGGTTTATTATACTTCAATGCTTGGGTGTGATTCACTTGAGTTGGAAGTTTCTTACAGCACCTATTTGGTTGCCAATTATGTTTATCATTCTTGCAATTCCAGTTTGGGGCATTACTGAACACGTTAGTAGGAAGGAGCAGTAATAAACGCAGGGATTAACTCAGTGGTAGAGTGAGCGGGTCGCGCCCGTTGTCATAGGTTCGATTCCTATATCCTTGCCGGTAATTATTAGGTTTTGTATTAGCCGGTATGCGCGAGGTGTACCGGCTTTTTAAACGTTAACCAAATTATTCAAATCATTGCCAGGAGTCAATAACAGCTTAAACTCCCGTTCACTTCTTTTACTTACATCAACCGTGCCTGACTCGTTAAAACCCTGCCAAGTAACACCGTTGTAAGGAAACGATATATAACCAGTCGGATTAGCATCTAATAGCTTTAACATATCAACGGGATAATCGGTCGTGATTGTCATTATGTAGGGCAGGAATATCTTAGCACCTAAACTCGATACATCTATATTTTCATTCTCTGTTATATTGGTACCACCACCAATAGCTGAAGCTGTATAGTTCTTTAATCCAGATGTAAACCGTATCTGTGCACCTTCTTGTTTATCTAAAATTGAGGATAAATAACCCGCGTGACGCAATAGCATATGTTTAGGCCATAAGTCTATATTATAAGTCTGCTCACCCGTTAAAACGCCTGAAACGCTGCCGTAATCGTTGGCGGTTTGTACACTCCCATCATCGTTCAACCTAATCAAGAACACATCATTGTCGCCTTTGCTATTATCAGCCTCAGTACGTCCGTCTAAATTAATACGAGCTATTTCAATACCATGTATATCAGCCCTATATTTACTAATGATATTGTATTCATTATCTACTCGCGTAATAGGTAGCTTCCAATATTGAGTGCTGCAAACCTCATCCTTTCCGTTTAGCTGATCGTAAGTCGGGTCTTCATAACCTACCGCTATTTTAGAATACATATAATCTAAGGCGGGTGTTACTTGTGGCCTATCTTTTGGTAAGTCTTTTATCTTAGCTGACATTACCTGTCCTTTATACCAATAGCCGAAGTCTTCTATAGTGGCATTGCCGTTTTCAATCCCGAAGCCGATACAACCATCCGCATAATAAGAATCAAAGAAGTCTTTAAAGGTGGTAATTATACCAGCACCGTTTAACCCCCGCAGTGCATCGCCCGAAGTCATAACAACATTCTTCGCCCTGGTATTCGTGAAGTAACGGCTTACACAAGGATAGTCTATATTTCCATTCATTTGCCTAACCAACTGTTTAAACACATCGAACGGACGTAGTGCCTTGCAAGTGGTTGAAGGCGAAATCGTGTTGTATTTTAACTGAATAGTTATAAATGTATTACCATTGATTAAGAAACCCTGATTGCTATCACCATCACGGCTGCTATCAAAGTATAAAAACAACCTTTCACCTAATGGAACATCTCCGTTAATAGGTAACTCAAAGTTAAATATCTGAACCCCTGATCGGCCACGACCATCAAAGTAAAAAACATCTAAGAACTTTGTTCCGTCACTTCTATAAATGGCAATATTATATTCAGCATTATTGTACTGTAAACCAACTGAACCTTTGATGCTGCCGGTAAGCGTCGTATTTATGGTTGCTTTATAAAACCAATTGACCTTATCGCCGAAGTAAGGGTCTACTTGAAATTCACTCTCTACGTCTTGAACAGATGGAGTAACAGATTTAATTTCATTAGTAACCACCCTTAAACCTGGGAAAGTATCAGCTTGCGGGTTATTGCGGTTTAACATAATGATAGTAGCAGCTTCAACTAATGGTATAGCTGGCACCGTTACCGTAATAGCCTCAGGTACATCTAACGAAATAGTATATTTTTGCCCATCATTATTATTAATTACTGCTTCAATACCTGCGTCAATCGCACTAATCGATACAATAACTCCTTCGTCTGTAAATGTAGAGTAATCTAAAGCACCTTTATATCGATCTTCGTATAACCACATGTCAGTATTCAATTCACGAATAATAACGCCTGTACGAGCCTCTAAACCACCAACCAAATAAAACTGTATCTTTAGTATATCCGCACCTTGTTTAACAAACTCCATAGGCAGCGTTAAAGTCTTAACCATCCCATGATATTGACTGCTGCGTTTCCACTCGATTAGGTTTTCATCCCAGCCGCGAGGTGCGTTGGGTAGTATCCATTCATTTGAACCGATGGTAAGCGCGTACTGGAATTGGAGTGGTTGCATTACCTCAAATATCGATTTTTATATTCAGTTCTGCTATTGTTTTCTTGCTGAAATGCAGTTACTCCCTTTTTGCCTAAACGATAGTTGACTGGTTTCTTGCTTAACGAACGTTTCAAATCCTCATTGCCATTCTTATATAACTTCGCGAACGCATCCCAACTCATGCCCCCGCTTTGTGCAGGGCTTAGCTTTTCGGGCTTAGATAACATCTGCATAGTTTTCTCATGTGTGTATACTTGTGTGCCTGGTTGTAAATAACTCAAAGTAGCACCGTTCGGGCTTAAAGTAGTGCGGCCCTGTGGATCTACTATTAACTCGCTACCTCTTTCACCTACCCAAGCTAAACCGCCGGGAGCGTTGTCTGTACCTTTATAGTATTGTGGCAATGGTGTAGATAGTACTGTTGCCAATTGTATTGCACCCGCAGCACCCGCAGCCACGGCCACAGGCACACCGAATACAGGCCCCAAGCCAACAGGCGGCGGGGCTAATGCTGATATTACAGCGATAGCTGTAGTTTCAATAATCTTAGCTATGGTAAATGCCCTATCTGCTTTTGCTTGCTGATTCTGCAAGTCCTTAGATCGTTGTGATAGGGTTTCTTTTTGGCTCTGCGATTGCGCATCGATCAAAGCTTCGGCATCGGCTTTTTGCTCTGACGTTAATAATGACCTATCAACATCTTTTTTATCGGCTTCGGCTTTCTTATTTATCGCATCTTCTTGATTTTTGATTTCATCCTGTTGACGTTGAAAGCCAGCATTAACAATGTTTTGAGCAAGGTTAATCAATGCATCGGCTACCTCTTTCTCGGCTTTTAATAATTCCTTTCTTGCTCTTTCTCTTAACCTGGCTTCATCTTCAATGTTTTTTATACGCTTACGGGTTAAGTCGGTGTCTATTTTAGCTTGGATAGCGGCACTTTCGGCCTCTAATTTAGCGGTATCAAGACCAGCTTCTCTACGGGCTGATATTAACGTGTCTAGTTGGTTTAACTGGATTTGTAAAGACTCTTTTGCACTTTCTTCTTCAACAACCAGCACAGCGTCGGCATATTGTTGAGCGTTAATTAGTCCATCTCTATATTGTTCAGCCAATTGAACTAAGCTATCGGTGCGTAATTGTGCATTTAGCTGTAATTTCTCTTGAGTCGCCTTTTCTAAGCTAGCCACCGTAGCTTTATCAGCGTCTTGACTTAACTGAGTTTGCGTTTGATATTGCTTTTGTAAATCTGCTGTTTCTTCGTCTTGTAATTTTTGAAGCTCTTTAAGGCGTTCTAAAGCTAAAGCCTGTATGTCGTTGTTTACTCTTTGGACAATAGCTTTTCTACCTTCAGCCGTTAAGTTTTCAGCGCCTAACTCAATATCCTTTCTACGGTTGATATACTCAGTAGTTTTGCGAACAAAATCATCGGCCGACTTTAACCGTTCGTCAAAAGACTTGGTTTCATCGGATTGAACTATTTGATTACGTGTTTTTTCAGCTTGTATCAATGCATTAATTGCAGCTAATTGGTCTTTCTGTAAGGTACTATCAGGCGAGTTTTTGCTCCCTTGAGATAATGCATCAGCTATTTTGTTATTACCACCGGCATATTTTGTTAAAAAGTCGATTTGAGCTTGCAATACTTTGTTGTTAGCATCTATTTCACGTGCAGCAATCCTAGCTCTTGCCTTAGAACTATTTTCAGCTTGATCTACTAACCCCCTTTGCGCGGTTGCTGTAGTGGCTGAAATGACCTCTGTTACATCAAACGCCACCTTTGCGTTTTCTAGTTCTTTGTTTGTTTCCTCATTGGAGGCTCTGCCTTGTCTTGCTTTACGAAGTTCATTTTGTAAAGCTGTAGCAATCTTAATTTTTTGGAACTCGTTTTCTTGAACCTTTCCAGATAGTTCAGCAATCTTACTAGCGGCGGCACGTGCTTTAGCGCTATCAAGTAAAGATTTAGTCAACTCATCATAATTGCCTTTCAGTTCACCGGTAATTATCTTTTCTGCTGTATAATTCTTAAAGGTTGTAGGAAAATCTTGTTGTAATTGTCTTGCAGCCCTTAAACGTGCCTCTAAGCTATTGTTAACGTCTGTAGCGGCGGTGTAAAGTATACGAAGTTCACTTGATTGTTTACCGTATTCGGTTGAAGCTTCTTTATTAACCTGATTCAGTGATTTTAATATTTCACGTGATGCGTTAAGTTTGTCAGTAAATAAATCAAACTTCGACAATAACCCTGTAATACCCTCAAAGGCAACTAAGAATATACCCGAAATACCCAGCCCTGGAATTATGTTGGCTAATATTCTAAGGCCGTTAAATCCTTTGCTAAATGCAGTTACAATGCCGTTGGTATACTGCCCAACTTGATCTTTGAAGTTACCTAGAGGCTGGTTAATAGACTGTAAACGCGCCCTAACTTCATTGGCCTCGGCTGCTGCTTTCTTGTATTGTTCACTATTTGCGCCAAAAGCTATTCCTGTGTCTTGTGCGGCTTTGTCAAGTCGTTTTAGTTCTGCTTCAAGTTTAGTGAATTCACGGGTTGCTTCTGTGGCTCGTTTTGTAGATCTATCTTGTTGCTCAGCCTGTCTTTTTTGAGCATTGGATAATGACAGATTAGCTTTCTCCAATTGAGTGGCCGTAACTGCCGTCCTGTTTTGTGCCTGCGCTAACTTTTGTAATGACAACTGCTGGCGTTCAATCTCTTTAGTTAGCGCTGGCAATGACTTACTATTACCCAAAGCGGCATTAAGCTGTAATACATTGTTAATGTTATTAAGTATTGCCTGGTTGCTAGTATTAAGTGTATCGGTTAATTTCTCAACTTGTGCAAATGCTTTCGCATCAACTATTTCATCAATCTTCCCCAGTGCTGCCATTCTTTGGTGTGTTAGCTTGTTTGAATATTGCTAATTTACTAATAAATTCCCTAACTGTAATAAGTCGCGGGTTTATGTCGTAATGGTAGAAGTTACTCATTACTGTTAGCTGATCGTAATAGTCTTGTTCGGTAGCTGGCTGTCCTTGTGTAGCTTGAAGTTCGGCCTCTTTGCTATCTAACTGTATTTTTAATGTTTTGGTTTGAGTGATAGTTAGCTGTAAGTCGCGCTCTAGGGTTTCAGGTAAATACTTGTAACGGAATCCTTGATTACGTAATACTTCTATAAACTCAGGTAATAATGAGCCTACACCGCGTTTAATTGCGGCAACGGTATGTTCTATGGCAACAATACGTCCGTTTAACTCGTATACTTCTTTTAGCGTGTCTAGGTGTCCTTGCGCATGCTCATCCTTACTTAGTTCGCTATATTCGTTTTGAATAGATTGCCATGTGTCCGTAAGTGTAGTCATATGTACACGTCCCCAATCAACAAGCCATTTAACATCTCCGGTAATGGCTAACTTAATGAAATTATAGTAAGGTAAACTATCGCAGTCTTTATAATACTTACCTGAGTACAAGGCCTGTTTTAGCCGTGATATACGCGGCAATGCTTGGGTAAAGGGTTTCATTAACGTACTGTTGTTTTGATGTGGGGTTAAGGCCAAATATATTATCTCCGTATTTTTCGGTTAATAAATTTGCCTTGCTATCACGCGAATATATCAAATAACTATCGGATTTAACTTCAACATAAAATCCATTATAGAAGTCGCCTGTGTCGTATAAGTCAGGTCGGCCAAATCCGGGCCTGGGGTTTCGCTGTTGCTTCTCTATGGAGTAGAATAATGAACGATACAAACCTATTGGCTCGGCTTCACTATCTAATGAATAATCGAATAACTGCTTTTGGTTAAGCGTTATCAATTCGTTATCTGTACGCTCAATAATACGCGGTACTTCTTCACGCAAACGTAACGATTGAAAGGCGGCTAACATTTCGGGAATAGTGCTCATTATTCAAATGTAACTAAAAAGCCGCCCCTTTAACAGAGCGGCCTTAACTTAATTTTCTTTAGGTTTCTCAACCTTACCATTGATTTTATCCCAATATTCACCAGCTTTAGGATCATGTGGGACCTGTTCTACCAATTGCTTACGTGTTAAAGTTTTCACAACCTTGTCGTTATACTTTATAACTAAGTCTTTCTTCATTTTTAAGTTAATTCTACATTTCCTGTTACAAAAACACCTGTATAAATATGACCTGTTTCATCTGTATAACGCCAAGGTAAACCCGTTAATGCAGCAGTATATTGAACTGTACACCACTGCCTAAAGAATGTTTCTGTCTTGCCTAGCTGCATGTTAACAGCTGTGTAAGTTCCCCCCGCAGGAATAGCGTTAAATTCAAATTTAGTAGGTCCTCCAAAGTGAGAAACACCAGCAGGTGTTGTTTTACCTTGTGCATTAGCGCCCTGTGTCGGAATATCTCCTTTGATACCCGAATCAGTCAAATTCAGTATGGCCGTATAGACTACGGCTGGATCAGGGAAGTATTACAGGCGCATTGCTTTCGTAACCGGTAACACCGGCAGCGTCTAAGGCTAAAGGAGCTGCCAGAGACAACATAATACCGCCAGTGGTGTAATCGGTATCGGAAGTATTTAACGTCACTACAAAGCCCGAGGAATTAGCGTCAGCAGCTACCGAAGTAATACTAATTTGATTGCCAGTAGCCGCGTTTTTAGCTACCCATAAAGCAGCGTTAGCTAATTCGGTTGAATAATCATCAAACAAGTTAGTGCCGCCACAACCTGCAAACAAACGCGCTGTAATTACACCAGCAACACGTGACACTTTAGTTACTGCAACATTCTGCAAACCCATTAATGAGCGCACATTATAACCTAAGTCTGAAGTTGTAATAAATCCAGGTGCATCATTCATAGCGGTTGCATCAAATACAACGCGAGTATTATAAACGGTTGTAGCGACACCGGTATTTACTTTCCATGTAGGAGTAAATACTTTTTCAGCATCAATCGCTTTTAGACCAGTACTTACTTTTTCGCCCCAGATGATACCGGCCGAATCGATAAATAGTAAGCCTACTGATTGGTTGTTGTACTTACGTAACTGAGCATTTAAACAAACGCCACCTTTGGTAAAACGCAATAACCAGTTGTTAAAGCCTTCGCGTACGTAATCTAAGCCTCCGTAACCATAGGTTTCAGTAGTCGCATCCTCTGAGTTATCAGTGATGCCTACAAACCCATTTAACGGGTAAATACGGCTTCCTTTAGGCTGTAACGTAGCCAGTTCCAAGAATTGCTGCAAACCGCCTGCTGTGGCGACGGCCGCATCTGTAATAGTATATCCAACCGGAGTTAGGATAAAACCTGTGATGTTTTTAGGATCACCGAAGCAATTACCTACGCCGGTATTGCCCCCACCTGTAGCACAGGCTAATGTGTTTATTGCTCCCATAGTATTAACAATTTCTTTCGTAAATTTTTAAATTCATTTTAATTTCAATCGCATCTAGCCGGTCATTGAAAGGGTTTTTTTGGTCTGTTTCGGCACTACCCCAGAATAAGCGAGGTATAACAGTGTGTTCAACACCGTCATAACCCGTATCAAACGGTTTCCACAAACCTACAGTGTAGTTATCAATTTCACTCAACAAAGCTTCATAAATAGGAAATAAAATCGGATTAAAGTTAACTTCCATCCTTTTAGGTGCCCTGTAATTCTGCTCTGTCAAGTTTACAATAGCTACTCTTACTTGCGCCGTACTATCATAGCCTATCTCTCCGCGTGTACTGGTAATGTCAGTGAACAATATAACCATCGGGTACTTATCGTACTTGAGGTTCTTAAAATCGTTCATTAACCTATCAGCCACTTCTAGTGGGTTACCATAGATGTAGTATACCTGGTTAATCTTTGAGTCAGTAGGAAACTCCACTTTAGCAGATACATTATCAACAATATCTCCGAAGATTTCTGTTAACTGTATCATATACCTAGTGTATTCATCTTAACAAATATTTCAGGTAAACACCTTGTATGCCAGCCACCGAAGGGGAATTTATAAAGGCTTAAATAGTACTGTCCGTAGTCAAGTGAGTTGTTAGCTATAAAAGCGCCGAACTCATAAGCGGCATCAACTGATTGATTCCAGTTGCTTACCATCTTTTCTACACTGTTAACTACCGTGCTGTTCTGTGCCTTACCTTTCGCCTCGCCAACGCTAGTTGTTACTGTGTTAGTATTACGCATGTACCAATAGTAAACATACCCTAAAATAACCGGTTTGGCTTGAGCTGCCAATGATACCCATTTATCAGGTATCGGATCAGAATCGATATTAGTTAAATAGTCTGCATACAGCACATTACCTAAAAGCATCTTCAAAACTTTAGGCTCATATTTTTCAATGAACACTGTCAGTTCTTGTTCTACTTTGTCAGTGTCTGTATGAGGTATTTCTAACTCAAATTCAAAATCCGATACCTGGGCTATCATGGGTTATTTTTTGTCAGCTTTGGGTTTATCCTTTGTAGCTTTACCTGAAGCAACCAGCTTATCAGCTAATAAAGGGTGCTCCTCTATTTCTGTACCAGCAGCTACAAATTTTGCTTTATCGGTTGCATAAACCTTAACCTTATCATAAGGCCTTACTAAACCGCTATCTTCTGCTAGCGGCTGTACTGTTTCTGTTGTGATTTCTTGTGCCATGTTTTTATATTGTTAAAGCTGCTTTAACTACTGCGAATGAAGCGTCTACTAATGAACCAATGTGGTTAGTTGCCAGGTAATCGTTAAAGAATGTCTCAACGATTACGCGCATACGGTTAGTGTCAATATCGCTTTCTACGTTGGTAACAACTGTTGAACCTGATACAGTTGCAGTAGTTACAGTGATACCATAACCCATACGAACTGTAATCGGCTCTTCCCAAATTTTATATAGACCGGTTTCCAATAATTTGAAACGGCCTAATGCCTGGTAAGTAGAAGTTATAATGTTGAAACCTAACATACTGGTTTGACCATCCGTAGTTACAACCGGGAATAAATAACGACCTTCGCTGTCTTTGGTTAAACGAATTCTCCACAAGTCAGCAGGGTTTAATACTAGCGTATCAGGGATGAAGCTTAATGCCATGATTTGTGAGGCAATAACACCTACTGCATCATAATCATTTGGAGCGGCAAAGGTATCATCAAACGCTGAGCCAGTATAACCAGCAGAGGCAGTAGTTAAGTCAGCAGATAAAATCGCGTTATACTCGCGAATCATTTTATCGTTGATTAACTGACGAATAATAGCGTAAGCTTCACGACGAAACTTAGTAAACTCTTCAGTTACCACATATTTACCAGCGATTTTTTTGTATTTACTTACGTTACGCACCAAAGCGGTAGACACCAAAGGTTTTAAACCACCTTCAGCTACTAAAGCGAAAGCGCCTTGCTCGTTGCCCTCTTCTAACCATGTACGATATTCGGTCAATTCAGATACGACGTTACGATCTGCAATGTCGTAAATGTATTGAACACCGCGGCGCTTCTTAACGAAAGCATCCATCGCCATTGACTCGATTAAGTCTTGAGGTACGGCAGTTTCATCAATTGTGTTAGGCAACGCCATGATAGCGGCAGCACGAATGTTGAATTTAACCTCAGACTTGTCATTGCCTTTAGCAGCCATACGTTTTTCAACTTCAGGCAGTGCTTTTTCCAAAGCAGCAGCAAGCGGGTTTTCAGAGGCTTTCTTTTGAGTGCGCTCCTGTAATGCGATAATGTCTTCGCTTTGCTTGATTAAAGTCGACCGTAATCCTTTAATAGATTTACTGTCATCATCGCCAAGTAACTCAGCCAATAAAGCAGGATCTACTAATGTGTCGCCTTGTTCGTTAACAAAACCTTTAAGGGCTGAACGAACTTCTTTAAGGATGTCAGGCTTTCCAACCTGCTCTGGCAAATCTGCCATTCTTTTTTCCAGGTCTTCAACCAGCTTTAAGTTGTCGCCGGTTAAGCCTTCTTTGTTGAAAGTGATTTTCATTTTAAATGAATTGATTAATGTTTAATTTATAACCACCAATTTCAGCTATTGACTCATCCGGCTTGTGTTCGGTAAGTGGCTTTTGCCTTAGCTCATCCGGCTTAACCTGCGCAAGTGAAATATGTTTTGCTATTAATTGTCTAAGTTCTAATTGTTTGTTTCTAGGTACGGCTTTTATGAAATCTTCCGTCTCCAAATCTAACAAATCTTTTTGAGTTTCAAAATCTGCTAATGAACGGATTGCATATGTTTCTGAACAACTACCTAATGTAACAGGGCTACCTTCATACATCACAACCTCATACATAGCAATCACGCCAGTATCTTCGAGGTATTCCATCTTATCCCATACATACGCGAATCCATACGAGAATTGATTGATAGTACCTGAATTTATTTGACGTAAAGCCCTATCCCCGCTTGGAACTTCGTCGCATACAGCTTCAAAGTACAGCCCGTAATCATCTTCTTCAAGAACTGTAAATTGACCTATAGGATCAGTTATATCATGCTGCCAAACGAATGCAATCTTTTGCTTGCTTTGGCTTTTTGGCCCGCGTTCGTTAATGCTCTTTGCAAAGCACCCCTTAATCGGCATCGTTCCGTAATCATCGGGTATGCCGAAAACTGCTAAATAACCTTTTACCGTACGAGAAGCAGCATCTGCCTCAATCTTTAAATCAGGTGTGATTAAATTACCTTCTTTATCTACGTAAGATGTAGATTTAGTCAAGGTAGATGCCCGGAGTTTTAAGTCCTTAATTTTGCTGTGTAAATCCATCCTGTGTAATTTCAGTGTTTTTGTAATCGTCAAATCCAGCTTCTGATAACTTGTCTAAACCTAAGCGTATGCGCCAATCATTTTTAGTAATTAACCCCGCATTATATTCAGTTTGACACGCGGTGTTTATTGCCGCCTCTGCTTGGTATTGAATTAGCTTTTCCTCTTGCAGCACATCTATCATTTCAAAATTGTACTGTATACGTTGCTTCTTGTCAGGTTCAATTATTCCATTACTAAATTGTTCCATGCGGCTATTGCCTTCAGGTATAATGGTAGATGAAAATAAATCTTTTTTAGCAGCTTTTTTGTTTTCGTAGTTAATATCCTTCTTAGCTTGGGCAAGCAATTCGGGCGGATAGCCGTAAGCATCACATAAGCTATTCGTAAACTCTTGCAAACCCTCAAAGAATAACATATCTTTAATTGGCAATGCCATTGACTGCCAATTAAGCGAGGCGTTAGTAATTATGATTTGATTAGCCTGTCCTGTTAACCCATAGCTTTTAAAATCATCTTGTAACTGCTTTTTGTCTTCAGGGTTTAGTGGTACAGTTCCTATCTGATCTTTAGATGAGTTAGACAATATACCTATTGCACCCTTTTTACTAATAAGCGTGTTTAATGACTTGTAAGTACCGATAATGTTATTTATTGGGTATTCCTGACTAACCATACGGCTATCAGGAATAGTTAATGCTGCATCGGTTTGTGTTCCTATGCTATCATCAAAAATAAAGAATAAGTCATCGAAATTTAAATCTGTTCGCCCACCTTCCCACATTAAAACATAGTCAGAATATATCCCTTGAACTTTATTTTGCTTTAGCCATTTACCGGTGTAATTCAAATCGAATAGCCACGGCGGTATATTCCAAATAGAGGTAATTACATTAAATGCGCCCTTAATTTTCAACACAGGACAGTAACCGAATATATCAATGTAGATATTTTGTTGCGCAAAGAATTGTTTTTGAGTTTGAAGTACGTTAGGCCTATTAAGCAGGTTTAATATATCCTGATCTTTAACGTAGTTTTGTGACTCTGTAGTTTTAACTACCTCAATTATTCCGGCGTTAAATGCCTTAGAGCGTTTAAGGATAATATTTTTAAGTGGTGGGCACTCATTAAATGCACGTAAACAAGACTGCTCTTCGTTGATATTAAAGAAGTATTCAGCCGCCCCTAATGGTATAAAATAATCACGGTTATAAGTTCCATCTGTGTTAAACACATTTGTCTGAACTATGTCTTTACCCCAAGAAAGCGGATTATACCAACTCATTAATAATTATTTTCTGTAAACATACAAATAAATTAGAAATTCTTTATAATTCCTAATCTGACTAAATAAAGTGCAATATACCTAACAGGATCAATTAGGTGGTTGTTAATATCTTCAGGCTCTTCCTGAACAATTCCGTATTTGTCAACTGATCGGCAATAATTCTCTTGCTCGTATTCAAGGTTTGTTGAATTTGACGTGTAAAATACTTTTAACTCACTCAATATATCAATACCATCTAGAATAGATTTGTTAACAGCAGGAATAGCCCTTGCGTAACCTATCCGACGCAAGCCACCGGTTTTAAGCGGCCTGTTAGTATCACAAATAATCTCACGGTCTTTAGGGATGTTGAACCGATTAAAATACCATGTGACAAAACCTTCTTCGCTTTCGTGTATTTGTGATAATTCAGTAGGTGTTAGTTGTTCACGTAGTTTTGTTTCAGATAAATAGTTACGTTCGTTAAGGTATAAACAGCCATCATAATATTTAGCATCGACTATGCCCCAAGCATCCACTTTACCCCAATCTACACCGGTGTATATCTTAGCATTTATTTTATGGTATTCATCGGGTGATATTGGTTGCCACCTGAATATACGGTGTGGGCGTTCGCCCTTAAGCCCTAAACCGTAAACTTGCCAGTTGAAATCATTGGCTGAGTTTTTATTTTCGTTTTCTCGGCAGCGTAGCAGTTCCTTAATTTGAGAGTCAGTTAACTCTTTGCAGTTGGTTTCACAGTCATACAAACGCGCCTCTTGTTCGCTTAAGACACGAGAGATAACAGCATCGCTTTGTTTGATGGACTGATAAGACAATATCTTTATACGTTGCTCAGGAGGGCAAAAAGGGTTGTCCTTAAACGTGCTATGAATGGTAATTGCGCGTCCGTCTTTCTTCAGATCATCAATCCAGTGGGACTTCTTTGGGTTCCAGTCAATCAATACGAACTCAGCAGTACGCATGTCTAATTGATCGAATGTTTCCTTCGATATTTTATAAGGTTCGTTTATCCATATTACATCCCCCTGGTAACCCATTACCTTTTCTTCATCGTCGGTGCCTTTGATTTCAATTCGTGATTTATTGTTAAATCGAAATATTGATTTGGTGATGTTGAAATTGACAGTTGTAAAGCCAGGAAATCCAATATATGCTTTTTGCATATCATTTAAAATAGTATCCCGGCAGTCCTTTTCAGTATCTCGCCAAACAGATAGGCGGCGGTGTTCATTCTGAAGCGCATAAAGGTAGAAAGCCTGAAGCAGTGAAAATGTCTTACTACTTCGGCTGCTGCCTTCATTTATGATATACTTATACTTACGCTCTCCGTTTTCATCGGTAGCATGAATTGCATCCCATATCTTTTGAAATACAATAGTTGCGTTCATTTAGTCTTGAACAGGTGGAACAATATTAACGGCGATGGAGGCGGGGATAGATTCACCGTTGCTGGTAACATCTTGCTGCGGCGCACCATAAGCACTATCCATAACGGCTTTATATGAATTGTAATCTCCTTTAGCTATAGCCTGCCCAATAATAACAATGGTTGCAATTTCCTCTGTGCTCATCTTTTGCTCGATATCTGGGAAGTTTGCTTTCAACTTATTAAACATCTCATCTGGCATTAAAGCACTCATTTCTAACACCTTACGTGCTATTGTTGATCTGCTTTTTGAACCCAACGGCCTACCGTTTGACTCTGGTTGCCTTTCAGAAGTAAACTTTGTATTAGCCGATAAGTTGTGACCTTTTTCAAATGGCATAATATCGTTTATATATCGTTTTTTAAGTAAAGATGCAAATTAAAGTTTAAGAAAGCAAATTAAGAACACGAACCGATAAATAACCAACATCAACAAGCCATCCATCTTTAGTTCGTACCATATCAACACTAGTTAATAATTCTGCTTTAGTGTTAATAAGTGTAGATAAGTATCTTCTTTGCTCTACGCCTAACATATCGGCTTTTTTACTTATGCCTGTGATTTTAATATTAGATTTCATATTTCATTCACTCCTACCACCCCGGCAACGCCAGGTATTTCTCAATATAATCTTTGGCCTGATCGAACCCAACGGCAAAGCAGGCCGCGTACCCTTTACTCTTGAGCAAGTTAATACTCCATTGCTGACTTTCCAAATGTTCATTAGACTTTAGGGTAACACCATCCTTTAGGAACGGTGAAGCCACATCCGATTTAAGCTCTATTATAAGCCCGTGATAAGACTTTCTCGGTTCAAGTATAGTTAGGTCTAGCACTTTCATCTTAGGAGCCTGTGAGGCCCTTATATTAGCCATGACGGGCGTTAGCTTCATACCCGCTGCAAAGTCGCTGAAAAAATAGACGTTTGGGTGTTGGAGTTTAAGCCATTTGCATAGGCCGGATTGAAGGTTGGATTCTGAATGTTTAGACTTCTTACGTGCCTGGTCCTGCTGTTCGGTTAAGATAACCTGTTTATTCGGTTTGTAGTTACCGGTTAACATGGCTAACTTATCATCAATACTCCTATCATTCGGGTGTACAAATGGTCGTTTAATAGTTTCTGTCATGTGTTAGAGATAATTTGAATCAATAACAACCACCATTTCAGACGCCAATATTGGACCGTCTGGCGATTCTCTAAAATCTAACATTTGTTTCCTGATCTGTTCAACGGGTGCGTATTGAAATTCACTTCCTAATTCGGTTACATAAACTTCCATTTCGTCTGGAATATCTTTCAGTGCTGTTTTTAATTTTCCTGCATTCATTTTATTTATTCTTTATTTTATTCACCCTATCTAAAAGCCCCACATCATCAAACTTAGTCTTCCCGGCATCATAGGTAGTTTGGTCATTAATAATGCGCTGTGTATGTATTAAAATGCCTTCTACGCTATCTGGGCATTTTTCAATTAGTACTAAGTTTCGTTTTTACTATGTAATTGTGTATATTAAAAGGCGGTCTTGATGAGAACAAGTCAGCACTCATATTATTTAAATGCTACGTCTGGACTTTAATCCAGCTATTTCTAAATCTATCAATTCTACTTTATCTTGTTCCAGTGTTGACATTCGCAAATTAATAACTTTATGGATCCTTTCAATAATGGTTAAATCAATAATCTTAATTGACTTTTCTGCATTGCACTTCTTACAACTTGTAATTAAATTACTGACTTCACTTTTGCCGCCTTGCTTAATAGGTACTATGTGTTCAACATTCAGCTTTACACCGTCTTCTATTGAAGACTTACCACAATAAATACATTTAAACCCATCTCTTTCAAATATGCAAAAATCACTTTTAACAGTTGCAAGATAATTTTGCCTCGATGTTTCTTTACGGCAAGCTGTTGAACAATAAACTTGTTTAGGATAAGTTTTGTTAAACTCAGTACCACAAGTAATGCAATTTGCCAATGGGGCATCTTTCTTTTTTTTCAACCTCATAAGCTCTGTGTATTCATCAATACATTTTTGACTGCACAGAGATGAATGCAACTTATCATTTATCAAGTCACCAAAGCAAACCTTACAAAATCTTTTATTAATCGGTCTTGTCATAAAATAACAAACCCCGCCAAAATATCGTGTACCAGACAATATCTCAACAGGGTCGTTTAATTTCTTTAATAGCATTCTGGTACAATGCTTTCGTTACGCTAATATAAGAATTAATCTTCTTCTTTAACGAATTTTCCTCCAATTAATGTTCCCCCGGCGATCCTTAATCGTATCATAAGCACCGGCCAGGCAATCAACGAAATCTATACCTTGCATGGCGCACTGGATAATAAGAGTTACGGTGATATCTCCGATAGCGTCTTTGATTGGCTCTTTACTGTCTTGGCATTCTTCCTCACTTAAATGATTGTCAGCCCATTTGTGTAAAGCCACCGCCTCTATCAATTCCCCGCATTCCTCCAGCGTCTTGTAAGCTTGTTTAATGGGTGGGCAACCGTCAATGATGTTACGGTCTTTAGCCCACTGTGTTACTTTAATGATTAATTCTTCTGTTTTCATGTTGTTGGTTGTTATACTTTTTTTAATTTGATTCTAGCTGGAAATACATACTCAAACGAGCAACTAAAATACTGCTCAGACATGATATGAGTTTCTGTTTCGTAAGGTATCGGCCAAAGCTTAAAAGTAGCCCCGTCAAAATCAACTGCTGATAAAAGGCACTCGATACGTTCTTTAGTTCTGGGATTAACGTAGTCTAAAGGTTGGCTATACTTGAATGAACGGCTTCTAAACTCTTGCTCGGTCATAATAATCTCTTTTCTTGTTATCGTAATAAAAAATCGGCTAAGTCTAAGCCTTAAAAATTAAGCTGCTTACGAAGTGCTTCGTTTTCGTCTTTAAGTTCCTTAATCCTAACTAGCAACTTTGTACGCTCATCGATGCTAAGCTTCAGCATATGCTTAGCCTGTTCAAATTTATTGAAGTATTTACGTAGTAACTCAATTGAACGCTGTATGATTACCAGCCTACCTTTTTGTTGCTTAGATCGCGTGCTCTCGCCTTTTTCCTGTTCGTGTTTGATTACATCCATATACATCTCAGCAATAGCACCGTCAGAGTTGATTAGTGATTCAGTTGATTCAATGGTGTTATCAAAGTTTAAAGCGTATATCTCAGATACTGCTTTATAATGATTAGCTAAGTCTTTATCAGGTTCTGCTTGTAAACCGTTGTATAATGACAAATGGCTAAGCGTTTCCAAACGTTCATCTTTGCCAGGTTGGTTTAGGATTAGCGATGGACTATACATCGGTTCGTTGTTGTTAAAAAGGAGGTTCTTCATCATTGTAATTGCTGCTTAGTGGCATTGTAAAATCTTTGGTTTCTGGTATGTTCAATTGTTCGTGCTCAAAGCCGTACTTATCAACTCCATCTATGATTTCATAGTACCGGTTACGTTTCCAGTCAAAGAATAACTTACACATACCTTTGAACGATACACCTTTCGGCTTGGCTTTGTCGATGTATACATGTAATTCATTTTCCCTGTACTGCCAGCCGGAACTATCTGTTAACTGCGGGTGAGGCCTCCAAAGGGTTATCCACGTCATTGATTTACGGAATGCTGCCTGCCCTCCTGCTGCTTGCCTAGGTAAAGGTTTCGGGTAATACGTAAATCCTTTTTCGGTTATGGCTTGCTGGCTAGTCGGGTGTATACTTAAGAAAAAGTGACGGTTAGTCTTTCTGCATTCACGTCTAAACCACGAGTACAACCATTCAATATAAAGATCCTGACGGGTCCCAAATTTACGCATATCATGCTCTAATTCATTGTATGGTTCGCCAACAATGATATGTATTTTGCGACCGTTTTCCTTTTGCCAATCATCAGCATATTGAAACAACTCTTCTATCGAATAACCTTTAGTGTCTTGAGGTATAACAAAGAATTGGTTAAGCCATTCTAAAGCAATGTAAAAGTCTTTATCTTCTATCGGGTTGTAGTCAGATAGTAACATGCTTTTACCGGTGTACTTATGGATTAACTCAGCCACTATCTGTTCAGGATTTCCGGTTTCAGGTGAGCAGATAAGGCTAACATGGTTAAAGCGTATTGCCTGATTCATGCAGCATTCTAATATAAATTCTGATTTACCGTGTCCAGGTTCGGCTAATACTGTGGTATAAGAACCTAACTTAATGCTGTACAATTCATCTAAACATTTAAAGCCGGTATTATAACCCCTGGTAAGTCCTTCAGTGCGGAGCTTTTCTATCTCAGGCAAGAAGTCCATTATGTTTTTGATTGGCATGGCTAAAAGTGAGGGTTAAGGTTGTTCTTCCTATCCGAAAGCTGCCCGTTAGGAGCAGCGTTTGTAGGCTTATTATTTATTTTATTTTCCTTTATAGCATTGCGGTCGGTATTCGTTTGCAATGCGTTCGCATTCTTCCACCTGTAACTTGCTGATTTAGATGCCTTTTCAGATTTTTCCTTTCTCATATTTAAGCGCCTGAGTATACTTTCACTCCAAAACTTTTCAGTATCTTTAGAAAATAATCCAAAGTCATTTATTACGCTCATTATGCGTTCGCATTTCGTTCGCATATCGTACGCAATGCATTCGCAGTCAGATAAAAGCAAGTAACCGTTTTGCTCATAAAGCATTTCAACAATGTACCAGTACATGCCAATACCGGCAAAACCATGTTTTATGATTAGCTTTTTAATTTTAGGATCGTGCCTGGCATTATAGTCATGGCTGAAGTAATATGTTTCCTTATTCATGACCGTATTGCACTTGAGTTAATAAGTAGTTATCGTAAGTTGGTTTTTGCTTATTTCGCTTTGGTCTAAATTCTTGTATGAAAAATGCTTCGGCAGCGCGATAGTCTTTATTTCGCATAGGCAATACGTAAATAGTTAAAAAATAATCAAGGGATTTCTTTTTGATATCTCTTACTACCTCATGATTACGCAGCCTATCAATCAAACATAAACTGCTACCTATGTACTCGAATAAAGATTTATCTTCATATTCTTGCATGATGAAATAAACGCCAGGGCAGTCTGGAGCCTCTTTCCAGTTATCAATTTTAAAAGCAAACCTATTGTAAGCCTTAAGCCGTTCGTTAAGTAATGAACCCATTTATATACTTTAGTAAAAAGTTAATAGCAATAAAATTAAAGGCTTAATATATGTTTAAGCTCTACCTTGTATTTTTCAGGTATTGGATACACATCGTTAACCCACTGATTAACTTGTGCTTTTTTAACTTTCAATTTGTCAGCAACCCAAACCTGTTTAATTCCCTTGTCCTTAAGGATGCTTTTCAGCGCCTTTCCTTCCATACTCAAATATACATATACTTTAGTTAATAACAAATTTTAATTTTCATCTACAAAACACAAATCACTTTTGCAAATCTAAGCATAAGTAAATCCGTTCATAGCCTGCACCCTTTGCCAGATAAAAGCCTTACTTCTACCCAAAGCTTCAGCGCACTTACCTATGGATGGGTAAATTCTGTTATTTGATAAATCACGGACTCTACGCGCACGATTTAGGTTCATAGACTCTTTATAGACACGTTTCTTATTAGGTAGTCCAGATCGAAAAGCAACACGCTGTACGCGCCTTTCATCAATCATTAAGTTATTAGCTATTTCTATGCGCTGTAAATTATTCCAGTGTTTTGAAATATAAGTAATCTCAAATAGTTTATTGTTCATGCCTGATTGTAATACGGCATTGCGCTCACCGACGCCATAATAACAACTAATAGCATCTCTGACCTCTTTATTACTCATAGCCATGCGCTCTGATATTTCGAAGGCGGACAGCCCTAATACGTGCAGTTCAATTATCTCTGCTTTGTGTTGATTACTCATAACAACGTTATTTGTTCAGCAACGTGCTGCTGTGGTGTGAATAGTTTTTGTTGGGCGATGTGGGTGGCGAAACGTTTCTCCTGGGCATTGTAGTAGTCCGTGTCCAGTTCGCAGCCGTAGAAGTCAAATCCTAAGTCGTAAGCGGCTATACGGGATGAACCGGAGCCTAGGTGGGTGTCGATGATTGATTGGCCGGTTAATCCATAATTCAACAGCAGCCACTTATAAAGTTTAATTGGTTTTTGAGTAGGGTGCATTGTACCCCCTTCTACCATTAATTGACCTCTATTTATTTTTATTCTACGTAGAGCACGTTCAAAAGAACTATATGCTAATTCTCCATCACTCATAGACAAATCTTGACCTTTATCCCAAAAAATCCACCCCATAGACGGACTTAAATATTCTGTGAAGTAGTTAGCACCCCAAATTATTTGATTCTTTGAAACTCTAAACAATTCCTTAAAATAGTCCGAATCAGGAATTGAATTATCCCAACCCTTATGCTCGAAATTTTTACGTTTGTGCTTTTTGTTTTTAGTGAATGTTTCAGTTTGACCGTCTCTATTAATTCCATAAGGAGGATCGACCAAAGCAAGGTCTATGCTTTTATCTGGCAGCGTTCGCATGTACTCCATGCAATCCAGGTTATAAACTTCGCTTTTCATCTTCTTCAATTAATTCAATAGTTCGTAAATGTCCGGCTATCAGTGCTCGGGTTTGTTCGAGTTCTTTATCCTGGTAATCCTCTTTCATGCGGAGCTGTTTTAGCTGTTCGTTGAGGTGTTGTTTGGTGGGATCAGTGCTTTGTACCATTCTTTAAATAGCTTTGATATAGGTAGTTTTTTTAGTTCGGCCTTGTCGGTAATGGGGATTCGGAAGTTGATCGTGTCTGTTTCCGGCATGCGGGGACGGCCTCGGGGTTGTTTGGGTTGTTTCATTTAATTGTAAAATATGTTATTTTTTTAACTGGAAGTGTTCCAAGCCTATAAGAATCTCCAAATAATGTTATACCATTAAATGCTTTTTTTATATTATTTCTGCACACGGTTGTAATTTTACCGTCTGTGTGCAGGATAGTATCACCATGACTTATTTCAGATATGTGAATTTCTTTTATTGTATAGTTGTTCATTAGTATATAGAGTAAGCTATTTCAACCAGAAGAGAAGCCGAAGTTTCAGAATAAAAACGAGCAAGGTAGTTGTATGATTTACCAATGGTTGTTAAAGCATCTATTTCATTGTGACCGCCTTTAACTGCTACTTTTACTAATTTTTCTAATGTTGGGAAAGTTTTCATATCGTTGTTTGTTTCTGATGTAAATGTAGCACAATAATTATTAAATGCAAAACTTTTAATAAAGTTTTTACAAAAAAACCGAATAATCTTTTCGACTATCCGGCTGCAATAAATTAACCGAATTAAACAGTTGGTTTATTCCTTACGTAAGTACATTTGGCGTGAAAGAAAGTAGCAGGCATTACATGTACGCCCTTAGCTGGCCTAACTTCAACCATTTCAGTTATAGTATGCGTGTCGCCTTTTATCTTTAATTCATCCCCAATATTTACAGGTTGCTTTTCAAGATAGCTGCCGGTTACATGGCTTACACCAGTAAGAACGTTAGAATTAGAATCACCGGCATTATCTATGCCGTTTAATGTGTAATAGTGTGGATAGCTGTTGCCAAATCCGATTTCAAATGTTTTCATGTTTTTAAATTATTTTTACTTTTTACTTCCAAACCCATTTATAATTACACTCAGGGCAATTTAAACCTTCGCGCAGCTCAAAGTCGCAGCCACAATTGGTGCATACTCGGTAGACCTCGTGATTATAGATTATGTATTTCAATGCCGAGTGATATAAGGTAATCGATGTGTTTTTCTTTAGTGTCGAGTAGTTCGTTTTGAATGGTTCTGTATAAGTAATGTTCCTGGTCGTAAATAAGGTGCCGGTGTGCTAAATAATGATTTTCTTTACTAATTTCTAATACCGATTTTGCATGTGATAAACCGTAAGACCAGTGATGTAATGAATTACCCGCAATGATTGGCCTCAAATGACTGCATTTATTTCTAACGGCAATTTTCTCTGGGTAATTGACTTTGTAGTTTCCATTAGCCTTAGATTTAACTTCTGGCTTTGGCTTTGAGCCAACATATAGTCTTTTATATTTTTCTCGGCCTCTCTCCCTTTCTTTAAAAACATAATCGGGGTTGTTTCTATTCAATATCCCCCGATTATGTTCATCTAATTTAGCACAATCTTTACACTTATTTAAGTGTCCGTCACCCATCTGTTTATGCTTGTAATATTCAGACAGTGGCTTTTCTATATTGCATTTAAAGCATGTTTTCATTTAGCTAATATACAATATTAAAACGGCAATTAAAAAACTAAAATGGCAATCCGTCCGAGTCGTCAACCGGCGCATTATCAACACCAGTATAACCACCGCTTAACAAATTTACTTTCCAAAGCTGAAGACTATTAAAGTATGACTTTTTACCTGTCTTATCGGTCCATGGGCGGCCGCGCAGATTAAAGAAAACCTCTACATCATCGCCCGGGCGAATGTTATCCAATAACTTGCAACGGTCTTGTACGGCCTCGAATTTAAGGTATTCAGGATATTGTGGATTTTCAATAAACTCGACTATCAATTCACGTTTAGCCATTTTTTCAGTCACCTGTTGAGTAGGTGAAACTTCGTGTACTTTTCCTTTAATATCCATAATGTTAAAATTTAATAAGTTCTATTTTTTGATTGATTGTTTGTTCAAGTTCCAAGGCCGCTTCCATCAACCTGTCGGCAAATGATATAACTGTTCCCTTTTCTTTTTTACGGTTAACCGTAATTTCAATAATATCATTGCGCTTCATTTCCTTAACGAATAAAGGCTTAATGTTTTCGGGCCTGAATGAGCAAAAGAATATGGATTGTAAATGTGGATTAACCGAAAATGCCTGAATGCATTGGTACAAGTGATCGTCTGGTACTTTATCATTATAGCAATTCTCAAAGTGTTTTTCCTTAGCGGGGCATTTAATTTCAGCCTGATAAAACAAGTCTTTTGTTATACCGTCCGGGCTAATGCCCATCAATTTACTGACCTCTGATTGTATCCAGCCGCATTCAAGAAACTCTAAACCTGTGTAGGTCGATAATTCAGCGCGTGCCATAGGTTCTAACTCAACACCGCGTTGCATATCGTAGCTGGCAAAACCATCATCAGGCAATGTGAAATCTTCAGTATAGCAGCTACCCACGTTTTTAACAAGAGTATCGGACTTAACCAATAAAGAAGATGATAGTGTACCACCTATTTTACCGTAACGGATTTCATGCCATTGCTCGCTGCCTTGAATTATATCCCAATAAGCTATCATTACTTTAATTCTCCCTTCAGTTTATCTTTAAGGGCTAATGCGGTAGGCAGATTCTTTTCGGCGGGACTCAATGAAGTCCAGTTAGACTGAAGCTCTGCAAGTGTCTTAGAAGCGTTTAAAACGACTAATGCATTTGTGTCTGTTATCTCACGTGGCGGGTAATACTTTTTGAACCTGGCAACAAAGCCGTGGCGCTTATCGGGTTGAGCCCATAAAATCATTGGTTTGCCTATCCAGTGCTCTAAAAACTTGCTACCAAACTCCTTAATGCAAAAGTCTGCATTGGTATTGTTAAGAATAACCGGCTTGTAAATTCGATTTCCAGATGGGTATTCCTTAAGCCAAAAACCCGTCTTTGTTACCTTTGAGTTTTTTTGCTGATCGAAAGTTTCACTGTCTTCAAACCGGTCGATACATACAACCATTTCAGGCCGTAATCCTTTACCGATTTCAATACCCTCTTTCAAATCTTCCCCCGATATGTATTTCGGGTCGTTGTTTTTTTTCCAGTGCGTTAGGTGCTCAACAGTGTTTCCTTGCTGCTCGGCAGTGTTTGTGTTTGACATTTTATTTGTTATTTATGTTAATTAATAATTGTGATAAGAGGGGGTTAAAAAGAATAGCTTAGATCAATGTTGATAGCCTCAGCTGGTGTATAAACGTTTTCATAATACTCGTACCAGTTTAACCAATCTTTATAATTCTTAATTGAATACCCCCATCGTTTACCATAATTGTTAAATTCCTTTACCCATCTATGTTTGGGCAGTGAAATGAATTTCTTTTTAATTTTACGTGGTGTCCTTGTTTTCATAATACTAATTAATAATAACTGATAACACGTTTAACATGATGACCTATTATTTCTAATTCTTTTGTGAATTTATGGTGATTTATTATAGGGTTGCAATCCTTAAACTCACCACTAACACACATCTCATTAACAATAACAGCAGACATATATCCAATATTACCATGGTGTTTTTTATATAGCTTTTTTCTCTTTCGAGGCAATTTCACTTTTGTCATAATTTCTAAACTAACAAAGCCTCACCCCAAACGGCAGCGTCAACTAATCCGTTCAAAGCAAGGCTTCAATTTCTTGATGATACCGTAATTTGACGCTGGGTATCGTGAATAAATATACGTGTTATTTCGGTTGGTTGGTTATGACGATTTGTTATATATGGGAAAGTGTGGGTTATAATGGAAGAAGTCGAGATGATAACGAATCTATTTCATCTTGCAATAGTTTGTTATGTTCGATTTTATCAATCGGTACAGCTTGCATGCAATCCATTAAGCTACATCCTCTCACCTCTCTAACAGCTTCTTGTATGGTATATATGCCTGCTCTTGTTCTAAATTCTGTATAGCCACATGAATTTGGCCGGTAATAGCTACCACCTTTTTTGACATATGCAAAGCCACCTTTATAATCGATTAGCAACTTATCAAGTTCAGCATTAAAATCGTCATAACGCTTATCTTCGTCAATTTTAAATTGAGTTTTATATTCTCCGTTCACTAATTTTAAATCTAAATGTTTCGCCCTAACAACCTTTATATTTAAAAACCCTATAGGCTCGTCATACTTATCCACGTGATCATACCATCTAATTTGAGCAAGTATTAATTGCTTAGCCTCTCCTCTTGTATCTGCGTAAACTGTAATTTCCGGTGCAAACCACGGCTCATTAAAATTTGAATTATTTAATTGATATGCTTTTGTTTTCATCTTACCTAAAGTTATGATACAAGTAAACAACAGTAACAGACAATACAGCAAACGGTATTATGTAACACAAAACTATATCCCGCCATTCTTTCAAATCAGCACGTCTCCGCGCCTCTTCTTGACGTCTTAAACGTTCTTCTGCTGTCTTGCTACGTAATTGATACATCGTTGCTCTGGCGGTGTCTTTTTCGGTTATATCGTGTACTGCATTGTACGGGTTCAAAGCATTAAACACTCTTTGATTAACCGCCCTTTCGTTGGTTCGGTTTTGTAGGTAGGTGGTGGTTTGGTGGTTCATATAAAATCTGTTTGAGGGTAAAAATATTGTTCCCGGCAATCATCAGAACAAAATTGAGTTTCCTCCATTTCATATTCTTTATCGCCGTGGCATAAATCGCATGTTACATATTCAGGACCATTAAATGACCAGTCATAAGTACGCTCAATTTCTCCATATTCATCGCACTTATCGCATTCAAAAGAAGCCTTGTAACTTTCGAATTGTTTTTTACATTGTGTGCAGGTGTTCATTTCAATTGTTTCTTTAATTATCTATCCTTTTAAATCCCATCCCATCATGCAAAGCGCTATACGCTCGCAGATGCTGTAATACTTTTGTTGTCCGGTTTGTGAGTACAAACGGTATGACTTGCGCCACATTTTGTTGAGTTGTGAGTAGGTCAGGGTCATGATTGTTTTTTGTAAACGTTACTTTGATTGATGTGTCTAATTGGCTCACGCTTATTAACTGTGCCTTTTTTGGTTAAATTCGCAACCTTGTAAAAGCATTCTGGATTGTTAAAGTAATTGAAGCCATACCTTACACCTATTATTTTACCTTTCCCAAAATCATCTTCAATAATGTCCCCGTTTTTGTAAGGATTGTTAGCAGATAAATAGCTAACCATTATTTCTTTTTTCTTTAACTCAAATTCTTTTTGAGCGGTTTGTATTGCTGCTCTATAATCTTCAATATTTTTCATCTTATGCGTGGTTATTTGTTGAGGGCGGTTATTAGGGCGTCGGCATCATTAACGGCTTGTATGGCGGCAGTTTTTGCATCCAACATTAAGCTAGGGTTACTTCTTATACCCTGCATTGCCATAGCTGCGAAGTGTTCGCGTTTGGTGAGGCCCGTAGCATCGATAGACTTATCTTTATTATTTGGTTTACGCAAAATTAACTTAATAACTTCTAAGTCTACTGGATGCGCAGGTTCGTTCGGCTTTGTCATGATTTCTTATCGTAAATTTTTGTTATCCTCTGTTGGTTAACACCTGCATCAGCATATAAGTTAGCCTGCTCTTTAGTCATGTTAAATGCTATAGCAACATTGTAAAGGTGTACCCGTTGCTTGCCGTCGGTTTTAGGTTTAGTAATCATAACGATGCTGCTAATTCGTGACATGCATCTGTTAATATCATTTCCTGAAATTGGTTAATCTCAACTTCATTGCCTAGGTCGTCTGTTACCTGATTGATAACAATACCCCCGTTAAAATAACGGTCAAAATCAACTTCTACTGTGGTGTCGATCTCGTCTACTTCGATGGTGGTGATTAGTGTCATACTATTAAAATTTAACTGTAGTTAGCGCGAATAAACCATAAGATAGAATTAAAGCAGCGATTACGCATACTGACCATGTGGCGATTGTTGTTAGTGTTTTCATAATTCAAAGGTAAGCGATTAAATTGTATTGTCAAGAGTACAATATACATAAATTGTAAATACCGTATAAATACGTGAAATTAAAATAGTGTATATAATTTGTTTATGTAGTATGTATATTTGAAGTATTGAAAGATTAACTAAATAAAATAGATATTATGTATAAAGTATTCAGAAAACATGTAGCAACAACATTGCAAGATGCTTTTATAACTTCAATGGTAAGTAAATATGACGGGGCAATTATTTACCATTGGTCTGGGAACGAATCGAAAGCTGCGTTATTTGATAGTGTTATTGAAGCAAAAAAATGCTTGGATAAGTTAACGGAAAACGATTCAAATAACTACAGTTACAATTACTCAATAGGTGTAGTAATATAAATATATTCTCCTTATATCTTTTTACATCAAAAAACGCGCAACGCTTAATCGGCTTGCGCTTTTGGTGGTAAAAGACTATTTATATTATGACTGAAAATAAGAACAAAAACAAGAAAAGGCCATCAACTACTATTACCATGCCTCCTGATATATTAGCCGTTGCTAATGATGTGGGCGAACAATACAGAGGTGGTAAAAGTGAGTATATTGAAACGTTGCTGCTTGCTGATTTTAAAAAAAGGGGTTTATCTTTAGCTAAACAATCATGACAAAAGAAAACCATGCGAAAGCCGAAGAGATACTTACCGATGTGGTGGGAGTGTCAAGGGAGGAAATGCACTTTGAAGATGCGCTTAATAGACATGTACCTGTAGCTTATGTTTTAGAAGCTATGGAAGCCTACGCCGCCCACCGAGATCAAAAAGCCGTTAAAAAGGCGTTGGAGATGGTATGTACACGTATTGATGGGGAACAGTTTACACACGTAACTGGCGATACATCACGTGTATATAATCAGGCAATATTTGACATGGTTGCTATTATCACCGATTTAGAACCCTCCATCCTTTCACTTTTAAACAACGATAAAGTATGAAAAATGGTTGGATAAACATAATAAAATTTAAAACCGCGCCCGTAGTTACTGTCGATGTAGAATTAGAGGTTATTTACAAAAACGGCAATGGGGAATGGTATAAAGGAATTACACGAACTGGTGAACAGTGGCACGATGCATGGCTAAGTCCAAATAAGAGAATATTTGGTGTCAAGGTTGATTTCCCAGATATCTCATTAATACTTAAGAAAACAGAATTATTTACCATAACAGATTGGGCTTAAACCAAACCAACAATGAAAGAAAGCAACGAAAAAGATAAAAAAGTCCAAGTTATAACAATGAATTTAAGCGCCTATCAATTCTTTAGAAACAATGCCGGCGATCGATTTGATGGGAATGTTTACTATAATGGTACTATTGATACAGTAGTAGAGTTGATGGAGCAGTACGCGGGTTCTATTCCCCCCTCAGCCCCAACCGAAGCTACAGAGGTGGAAACGGTGGATATAGACGTTTATGATGAATTCAGAAATAAACTAAATACCTCACTTAATAATGCAGCACTTACTTTAGGGGCAGATAAAGGACACTTGTATATTTTTGAAAGCGGGGACCCTGTTTGGATAAACGATGTTGTAGAAATCGCTACAAATAATCTATTATCCCAACACGCCGCCAAAGAATTAGCGGAAAAAGATAAACGCATCAAGTATTTAGAAGATGCCTTACAAGATATTGCCGATAGTATTGACTGCATTCATGAGGGTAACGGCGATATTAAACAGGAGGCACTTAACGCGATTTACAACCCCAATAATTAAAAATAAATAACAAGATGGCAAACTGGGCAGAAGAAGCATTCGCACCGATTGAGGCGCACTATAAAAGAGAGGTCTTTAAATCTACATGGGGTAATTTAGCCCCAATTAAGAATAAGCAGTATAAGGGATATATTCTTTTTTGCGTATCAGTATATCAAAGCGGAACACATTTTATCATTAATTCGGAATTTGGCGAATTAGAAGATAGCCCATGGTTTTACGATAGCATGCACGAATTTATCTACTCCTTAAAATTACAAGAGGGTGGTGTGTATAGATTTAATGGATGCGTTAAAAATTATGCCTTTAAAGGTTCAGTATCAACAATAGTTAACCCCCAACCAAAATGAGCGATAAAACAGAACAGGCAGCGGAGGAAAGCGATTACGATGTGCTTAAACATGCCTATGAAACATTGCAAGGTTACTGCGATTGGCAAAAGAAACAACGGGCAGACCTTCAATCCACCATCACCAGACTACAGGCCGATGTCGAGAGGTTGAAAAATGGTGGTTGGATAAACGGAAAAAAGCAAACCCCTGCATTAATTGATGGTGAAGATTATTCAAAGAACGTTTACGCCATTGTGAATGGTATAGTTGATATCGCTTGCTATTGCTATATAGCAGGAGAGGGTTTTGCATGGGCAAGCTGCAATGGCGAAATAAATGGCGACGCAGAGTTTGATGACGATTACGATGTGACTTTTTGGCAACCTATACCCGAAAAACCCACCGAAGTATTAACCCCTAAAGAATAAGAAAGATGATACAAGCGAATGAATTGCGGATAGGTAATTTCTTAACTAGCAAGACATGGAAGGGCGCCCATAAAGTTCAAGGGGTTCTAATTCATGATATTGAAACTTATTCAGTATTTGTAGATGGGTGCGAGCATAAAAATGAGCCCGGAATATGGTTCGAGCTGGAACCCATTCACCTCACTGAAGAATGGCTGATTAAGCTGGGGTTTAGTAAATTTGCAGGTTGGTTTGAAATTAAAATCAATGGCTTGGAATTTTCAATTCATTTAGAAGCAAGCCGATTATCAATAGGCAATTACGAAAAAGAACAAGATTCTGTGTATTCAGACGTAATAAATCCACATGTTCACTGGTTGCAAAACTGGGTATATTTCAACACCGGTCAAGAATTACAATTAACCCAATAGAAAGATTATGAAAGAGCTACAATACACATATTTTGAAGTTAATTATATTAATTTTAATCATAACGATGGGGATTATATTATCTGCGAAAATATAGAACAAGTTTCAACTATTTTAAAAGAGGTAGAGCATATTTTAGATAGTAGTCCAGATGAATCAAATAAACCTTATTCCGTTGAAATTAAACCAAAAGTAATGACTAAAGAGCAATTTGCAACATGGTCATGGGACTACACACACGATTAAATTAACCATCTATAACATGCAATTCAAAGCACAACCAAAAACAGATCAAACGGCTCCACTGCAAGCCTTTTTAAACGCCAATAAGAACGTCGAAATCAACGACCCTTACATTATAAGCGATTCGTTAGTAGTGCCTTCTGGCGGCAGCTTAACGGGCACAGGCGCGCTGATAGCCTCGGATAAGCCGAAAGGTTTACTAAAATCAAATGGTCTATTCATCAACCAGACAAAACAAGAGAAAACAACGATTGGCGGCATAACTTTTCAAGGCGCTAACATGACCGTTGCTCCCTGGGGCTCGGCTGCTATATGGTTAAAGAGCTCCCTTAACTGTTTCGTTGAAGACTGTCTATTCGACTTTAATTTCACTTATGGTAAAGGCATGGACGCGGTATGGGTAGGAGCCAGCAAATACGCCACCATACGCCGTAACAAGTGCAAGACAGTTGGTATCACCTACGCGGAAAACGGGTCGTCTTACGGGCTCTGTGAAGGCAATGAGATATATAACGCTTATGCTAATGGGCTGGGCGGGATAGGGAATGATCCTAAGTCGCCCAACTATAATAATACCGTTCGTGGTAATTATATTGAAAACTGCGGCCGTATGGGGATTGAAGACCAGCAGAATAGTATCGGGACTATTATCGAGGGTAATATGTTTAAGGGGACCGGTAAGTTTGACAAGGAAGGTATTGCTATATCGGCTGTGGGGATGGATGCAACCGTTCGCAATAACTGTATTACCGATTACATAAACTATGGTATTGAGTTAGCGGGTAAAGCTGGTAACAAGGCGGTAAGGAATATTGTTTATGATAACGGAAACAATACCGGAATAATCACCAACTTTAAGGGATCTAAAGTAACTGACAGGTACGAAACCGTCATTGAAAATAATGTCATTACCGGAGCCAAAGTAGCTATTAAAACATTTGGCATTAGCGAAGACCAACTTGTGAGTATTTCTCAAAATAGTCTGATTAGCTTTTTACTTAATGGTATTGAACTTAACACTGGTAATGCAATCAATAACCGATTGTCTGTATTTGATAATACCTTTGTCCTTGGTGGATGGAACGGTGATCGCTGTGGTATCTCGGCTTATTCAAACTTGCCAAACGGTAAACAGGGAGGGTTGTACCAATTTAATCAAAATACCTTTTTGTACACCGGTAAAAACAATGGCTATGATTCTTCTATACTATCGAACTTTGATAACGTGAACGTAGCCGACAACACCGCCATTGGCAACCCAGGTAAATTAACAGGCTTCACCACCAACGGAACTAAGCCGGTAGGGTTGGTTGAAGTGAATAATAAATGGTAGAAATTAAACAACAAAGAGATGAGTAAACAATCAGAAGCTAAAGAGAAGCAAGGCTACAACCCGAAACCTATACCTTTTATATGTTCAAACTGCGCATATTATAGAAGCGATTTTGTAGAACAAAAAAGTTACGGAGCAGTATGGAGCGAGGAGAAAAATATTCACTGCGGCATTGGTAAGTTCGCTATCAAAAAAACCGCAACCTGTAATTTATTTGAATTAACTAACTAACCATGCAAGAAACACAACTCGCCACCTACGCGGCATTAATTACGGAAGTGCTGAAACGAGGTAACAGTATCACACCAGCCGAAGCTATTAACCTAATCCTTATAACCACACCGGAAGGCTTTGAGTTAGACGATTTAATTCAGGTGCTGTATAATATAGCTCATGAGTTCGGGATAGACTACAATGATTACTATGACCTAATTCGGCAGTTACTTGATATGTTCACTGATGTACATAGCGACAGCAAGTGGAATACCATTTGTGCCAGCGTTGCACAGATTGCTTATGTGGGGCTTTTAATCGCCAAGGCACTACCGATACCTACTAAATGGAAAGAGGTTATCCAGGTAGTGTTGAATGCTTACGAAAACTTAAAGAAATAGTTATGACGGTAGCCGAATTAATAGCAGAACTCAATAAGATTGAGGACCAAAGTAAAGAAGTGAAATCTTACACTCCTGAATCAGGTGATTTTGATAATTGTATTGATGAAGTAAGAGAGGAATTACACGAGGTTCACATTTATTAACCCCCCGGCGCATCGAAAGTGTAAGTCGCCGTTAATGGAAAGAGAGAAAATTATGAAAATAGAGAAAGTAAAAGACCAACCCTTAACCCCCAAATATAGTCTTGAATTCTTTTTAAAAGAAGGCAATGAAGGCACACCTTTAAACTATATATTAGATAATATAGGTGACGAAGCTATTTTGGAAGCTGTTAAGGAATACTCAAATCAATATAAAGGAAATGAATACTCTGGGCAAACCTCGTATAAGGATAAATAGCCGAAATTGGCTATATAAACAACGGGTAGCAGGTTATTTAAATAGCATTGGCATCACGCAATTTGAAAAGCAATTATCTTTAATAAGAGCATTTAAAGTAGATAAACATCATCCAGAGCCCTTCTTTAATATAGTACTATTATATTGGGATTTATTTGTTCATTTTGTAGAAAATACAGACCTTTAATGCTTAACCACCTCCGCACCCACTACCCAACGTACACCTTACTCCTGTATACCCTTACTCTTGTGGCGGTTTGTTATCGGGCGTGGAGTTAACGTTTACGGTCGGGCTGTCACCAGGCACATTAACACTTGATTTTTGTTCAGCCTTACTTGAACTTGCTCCAAAGTAATAGCCCAAACAGGTACCCACACTACCCACTATGGCAATCAGGATTTGCGGATCTGGTTTAATGTTTCTTATACTACACATATAGAAATAAGAAAAACCGGCTACCGTGACAATGATTGCCAATAGTGGTTTTATGTTGTCGCTTAGTGATTTCATATTAATTCACCTTTCACCTTTGCCATAAAACCATATGGGCTAAATCCAATAATGGAATCTAGGTACAGAATGCACTCCCAAATATATTCAGTTAAAATATACTTAACTTGAAATTCCATGCCTTCACCTTCAAACTTAATATAACCGGAAATGCCGTACATTTCTGCATGATGGGTAAATCCTTTTGCTATCGCCTCTGTTGGTGTCATATAAATAACGATAATATGATGAAAGGTAAACAAATAGTGAATATAATTAACCAGTCCTTAAAAGTCATATTTTCAATCTCTTGCTCATACTCGGAAATTTCTTTTATAAACCAATTCATAACTTAAGATTTATAAGGCACTATTCTTGAAAACCAACTTGCACGAAATTTAGCTTGGCTAGGATTGTTTTTGATGATACCATCGTAAAACCCACCACGTAGGGTATTGAACTTATCATACACTGATTTACCATCCAATTTATTAACTTGGTTAACCGTAGCAGGGCCAACGTCACCATCAACTACCAATTCCCCGCACACAGCATTAGCTGCTTGCTGCAAGAACTTACCGGCACGAGTGGTGCCAGCATTAACACCGAAGTCATAAACGTTTGTAGCTAATTGCTGATCGTTTATTAGTTGTAGGTTTAACGGGTACCAAAAGTTAACTTTATAAAACTCCATAACCTTTGCCTGAAGCACTGAATTAATAGCAGCAGCCTTGTTAATGATAGATGCTGTTTTACCTTTAGAGTGCTTAATTTCATCTATAATCGGCCAGCCTGCCCACTTCGGCCAATTGTTACGGCTTATGCCACGGTAAGTTTCACCACCGCTATCATCGGGGTCATTGGCGTACCTTCCTTCGTTCTTGGAGGTATGTGAATAAGCGGGTTCGAATTGTGCCATTGGTTATTGTGTTTATCAAATATACCCACTCTCCATCACTTCTGCAAATGGCCGCACGTCTCGATAAAAGCCAGCGTTAAACAGACGATTACAAATAGCCAGCCGAGGCAAGATTTCACGTTTAGATGTTGTTAAAACGTAGGAAAAGCAAAGTTTTGAATAAGCGGCGAAAGCAACGCAGTCCCCGATGCGCTTGGATGGACTCCCTCTTGTGTAGAGCCGCTAACCCAAACATTTGTATTCACCCCTGTTTCTACCACTAAAGCTATATTTATCAAGGCGTAAGCCGGATGTCCTACTTGGCCGAATCTGACAGTGGTGCCTGTTGCTGATCCTACCGCTAATGCTGCAAAAGTAACCGAGTCAATAGGCGCTCCATCTCGCATCCAATCATTTATGGAAGCCCTGTTTGACGCTTGTGCTGTAGTTAATCCGGTGTTGGGCAATGCAGTTAAAGCTATAACCCTTCCGCCTCCAGATCCCAATACACGCCAAAACTCAATCAACGCATTTTGGCCCTGAACAACCGTAGTCCATGCTGCTAGGTCATTGGTTATCGGCTCAGCTATTAAGTAATCTGCTTCTGCAACTATACGTGGTACGGCATAGGCTCTGAATGCTTGTAAATAATCTTGTATTTTAGCACTGTTTTGACTAAATCTACACCACTTAGCCCCTTGAGCATCTAATCCAACACGTAGAAATCCCCCATCGCCTGGAGTAAGCCCGTATCCATCGCCAATACTATCACTTATAAAACCGACTACGGGTTGCCTAACGTTACTAATAGGTGATGCACATATAGCCCAAGGCGCATATTGTTGTGTATTAGATGTAGTTATTCCGGTGGTTGAAGTACCTATATCAGAATTAGCAAATCCTTCGCTCTTACTCGACACTGTAAAGGCACCTAAAGGCCATTTCATACCTAATGTAGCAACAGAAACCACTACTTGAATGTAAGTATTACCGTTCCTTTTAAAATAGGTATTAGAAATACTTGTAGTTACGTCCATGCCGGGCTTTATTGTCGCACTTGGATTTCCGTCTGGAAAAGGAATGTTTATAAAGGTAGCACCTGTAAATACGTAAACGGCAACAGTGATATCGTTTGTAGGCAGTCCGCCAAAATTAATCCAATTGCCAAATTTGAACTCCATCGCTAAACAATCAACCTTCATAGTATCATCTATCCGATACTTTGCAGTTTGCACGGTTTGCGTTCCATCACTTAATCCGGTATACCCTTTAAACCTTGAAACGGCGACGGACTTTGCTTTTCGGCTCGTGGGCATTGACAATAAACCTGCTGGTATTCTCGAATTGAGGGCTGAACTTACTCCTAAAGGCGTGACGTATAATGCATCATCAGTACCGCCTGCCGCTTGTGTTGTTGTAGCTTTTGCGGGTACCGGTACCGCAGCTTGCGCACGTGCCGTTGTGAAATAAAGATTATTGGTGCCTTCGGCTAATGAATCGGTGTTAGCGTTAGCTGTTGCGTTTGCAGCTATTCCGTTAAGTTTTTGTTTTTCTGGGGTTGTATAATCGTTTGTAGATAATCCCTTTCCTGTTTCTTTTGGCTGTGCTGCCGATGCAGTGGCTTGCGCTGCCGCCGCATCATCAATAGCACCGTTGGCCGATGCTTTAAGTTGGTTGAAATCCGTACTTACAACTTCGGAATTTACTAGTTTATCTGTAAATGTTGTTTTTGGTGCTGCCATTATGCGGTTAGTGTTTTTGGTAAAGTGAAAGGTAATAATAAAGTTGTTGGCGATAATGCTGATGTGGTTATATTAACAGTCCCCATATTGCTATCAATATAACCAGCAGCTTTAGCAACCACACCAAAAGTGTAGCTAGTGCTTACCGTCAATCCTGAAGCCATATAAGATAGGTTCGTTATGTTAGTGATAAATGTATCTCCTTTATAAATATCGTAGCTTGTGGCGTTTGGTATAGCCTGCCAGCTAAACGTTGCTGTAGTTGGCGATACACTGGTTTGAGTTGGTGAAGGCGTTGTTAATTGAGTAACACCGCCTAGTAAGTCAAGTATTTGTTCTTTAGAAAAAGTGTAAGCTAATACGGCGGCACCAGACACGGCATTTGGCGAATTGGTTACTTGTTGGTTTACTGTAACACCTCCGCCTGCTTGACCCAAGCCTAAAGTTCCGAAGTAAGATAATAGCTCACTAATTTGAACATTCGGAGTGATTACAGTCCCATTTTCTGTGTAATACTGATCGATGTATTTGTTGTCAATCAATACCCGGCCAAAGTATAAAATAGTCAAACGGTCGGCCGATCTAGTTGGTGTGTCTATATATTGAACACCGAAGTCGGACGGATTACCGCGTGTAATCTTCTTTGTGCCCGTGTCTTGCACAACCAGCAAACCGTCTTTTAAATATACTTTGATTTGGAATATCATGTTGTTAAATATTAGCCCAATGCCTCAGTAAAAGCTTTAGGAACTCTTTTATATGTAATTGACCAAGTTAAAAACATAAATATAACATAAAATAGCAAGTGATTCCATCGATCCCACGTAGTCAACACATAGAGGCTGTCACTTATATCCATATGATAAATGTAGTAAGCTTTCCACCTTGCCCATAGTGCAGGTATTTCAGCACAAATAGCCGTTATATAGCACATTACAATTAATATCTGCATCCAGTAATCGTAAGACATATGTTCGCAGTTTTTTATTCGACGTCCATGCCATACAGCCCAAACGGGCAATCCCATTAGTATAATTACATTAATGGCTGTAATTACTATTTTATTAATCTCTACTTCCTGCATTGCCTTTGATGTTTGTGAGGTATGTACCACCAGTGATTATACCATAGTAGATAGTGGCTAATAGTATGCCAATATTGACTGGCGTATATAAATCAATGTGGATGCCATAATAAATGACATCTAACGTAGTTTTTGCATACGGAACCTGTAAAAGTATAAATGCAGCAGTACAGCCAGCCGCTTTAACCCGTGCCGGTAGCTTGTTGCTTTTTGGTGGCTCGGGTTCTTTTACTTGCATTTTTATATTCCTGTCAATGTATTTCCAAAGAACAATAACTACACCGATAACAAAGGCCAAAACCTTTAAAAGCGCAAAGAATTGCTCATTGCAAATGTTCATTATTTTTTAAGTAATCCGTTTCTCCATGAACTAACCAAAACCATTCCCACTATTAACATCCAAATCGTATTGTACACAATGAACAGACACGCAGGATTACTAACAAAACCATGATGGGTTAAAGCTATGACAACAAAATTTACAATAACTACTATCATAGTAAACTTAGCTATTGCATCATGCAAAAGGCTTTTATATCCGTTCCAACCATCTTTCCAGCACATTGGGATCCTAAGCTTAGAATTCCACGTGGACAAGTTGTCGCG
>JADMIO012752841.1_pt1 | contig 46425 bp, 39 predicted proteins | sample 8958161 | NCBI WGS metagenome assembly JADMIO01 (sample SAMN16585339, study PRJNA669376) | soil metagenome | isolation source: Crop rotation soil | place: USA: Cullars Rotation, Alabama | collected 2011
CTTTCCCCAGCACATACGACATTAATCGTGCCGATACCCAGGTTAGGCGCGCTGTCAATAACTATGACATCATAGTCATGAGCAACAGTTTCAATGGCCAGTCGGAGCATCAGGTGTGGATCGGTGGGCAGTTTACCTTCATCAAATTTGCCCATTAACTCAGTTTCAATACGGTGCAGAGCCAGACAGGAAGGAATAATGTCAAGCCCCGGCCAGCAAGTGGGCTTTATTGCATAAGTGACATCGTCCTTTTCCCCAAGATAGAAAGGCAGGAGAGTGTCTTCTGCATGAATATGAAGATCTGGTACCCATCCGTGATACATTGAGGCTGTTCCCTGGGGGTCGTTACCTTCCACGAGCAAAACACGTAGCCCCTTCAGAGCCAGATCCTGAGCAAGATGAACAGAAACTGAGGTTTTGTAAACGCCTCCTTTATGGGCAGCAACCCCGATCACCGGTGGAAATACGTCTTCAGCACGTCGCAATCGCGTACCAAACACATCACGCATATGATTAATTTGTTCAATTGTATAACCAACACGTTGCTCAACCCGTCCTCGAATTTCCATATCCGGGTGCGGTAGTCGCCCTGCTTTCTCGGCATCTCTGATAGCCTGAGAAGAAACCCCAACTAAATCCGCTGCTTCACCTATTCTCCAGCGCCGGGTTATTTTCCTCGCTTCCGGGCTGTCATCATTAAACTGTGCAATGGCGATAGCCTTCGTCATTTCATGACCAGCGTTTATGCACTGGTTAAGTGTTTCCATGAGTTTCATTCTGAACATCCTTTAATCATTGCTTTGCGTTTTTTTATTAAATCTTGCAATTTACTGCAAAGCAACAACAAAATCGCAAAGTCATCAAAAAACCGCAAAGTTGTTTAAAATAAGAGCAACACTACAAAAGGAGATAAGAAGAGCACATACCTCAGTCACTTATTATCACTAGCGCTCGCCGCAGCCGTGTAACCGAGCATAGCGAGCGAACTGGCGAGGAAGCAAAGAAGAACTGTTCTGTCAGATAGCTCTTACGCTCAGCGCAAGAAGAAATATCCACCGTGGGAAAAACTCCAGGTAGAGGTACACACGCGGATAGCCAATTCAGAGTAATAAACTGTGATAATCAACCCTCATCAATGATGACGAACTAACCCCCGATATCAAGTCACATGACGAAGGGAAAGAGAAGGAAATCAACTGTGACAAACTGCCCTCAAATTTGGCTTCCTTAAAAATTACAGTTCAAAAAGTATGAGAAAATCCATGCAGGCTGAAGGAAACAGCAAAACTGTGACAAATTACCCTCAGTAGGTCAGAACAAATGTGACGAACCACCCTCAAATCTGTGACAGATAACCCTCAGACTATCCTGTCGTCATGGAAGTGATATCGCGGAAGGAAAATACGATATGAGTCGTCTGGCGGCCTTTCTTTTTCTCAATGTATGAGAGGCGCATTGGAGTTCTGCTGTTGATCTCATTAACACAGACCTGCAGGAAGCGGCGGCGGAAGTCAGGCATACGCTGGTAACTTTGAGGCAGCTGGTAACGCTCTATGATCCAGTCGATTTTCAGAGAGACGATGCCTGAGCCATCCGGCTTACGATACTGACACAGGGATTCGTATAAACGCATGGCATACGGATTGGTGATTTCTTTTGTTTCACTAAGCCGAAACTGCGTAAACCGGTTCTGTAACCCGATAAAGAAGGGAATGAGATATGGGTTGATATGTACACTGTAAAGCCCTCTGGATGGACTGTGCGCACGTTTGATAAACCAAGGAAAAGATTCATAGCCTTTTTCATCGCCGGCATCCTCTTCAGGGCGATAAAAAACCACTTCCTTCCCCGCGAAACTCTTCAATGCCTGCCGTATATCCTTACTGGCTTCCGCAGAGGTCAATCCGAATATTTCAGCATATTTAGCAACATGGATCTCGCAGATACCGTCATGTTCCTGTAGGGTGCCATCAGATTTTCTGATCTGGTCAACGAACAGATACAGCATACGTTTTTGATCCCGGGAGAGACTATATGCCGCCTCAGTGAGGTCGTTTGACTGGACGATTCGCGGGCTATTTTTACGTTTCTTGTGATTGATAACCGCTGTTTCCGCCATGACAGATCCATGTGAAGTGTGACAAGTTTTTAGATTGTCACACTAAATAAAAAAGAGTCAATAAGCAGGGATAACTTTGTGAAAAAACAGCTTCTTCTGAGGGCAATTTGTCACAGGGTTAAGGGCAATTTGTCACAGACAGGACTGTCATTTGAGGGTGATTTGTCACACTGAAAGGGCAATTTGTCACAACACCTTCTCTAGAACCAGCATGGATAAAGGCCTACAAGGCGCTCTAAAAAAGAAGATCTAAAAACTATAAAAAAAATAATTATAAAAATATCCCCGTGGATAAGTGGATAACCCCAAGGGAAGTTTTTTCAGGCATCGTGTGTAAGCAGAATATATAAGTGCTGTTCCCTGGTGCTTCCTCGCTCACTCGACCGGGAGGGTTCGAGAAGGGGGGGCACCCCCCTTCGGCGTGCGCGGTCACGCGCACAGGGCGCAGCCCTGGTTAAAAACAAGGTTTATAAATATTGGTTTAAAAGCAGGTTAAAAGACAGGTTAGCGGTGGCCGAAAAACGGGCGGAAACCCTTGCAAATGCTGGATTTTCTGCCTGTGGACAGCCCCTCAAATGTCAATAGGTGCGCCCCTCATCTGTCAGCACTCTGCCCCTCAAGTGTCAAGGATCGCGCCCCTCATCTGTCAGTAGTCGCGCCCCTCAAGTGTCAATACCGCAGGGCACTTATCCCCAGGCTTGTCCACATCATCTGTGGGAAACTCGCGTAAAATCAGGCGTTTTCGCCGATTTGCGAGGCTGGCCAGCTCCACGTCGCCGGCCGAAATCGAGCCTGCCCCTCATCTGTCAACGCCGCGCCGGGTGAGTCGGCCCCTCAAGTGTCAACGTCCGCCCCTCATCTGTCAGTGAGGGCCAAGTTTTCCGCGAGGTATCCACAACGCCGGCGGCCGGCCGCGGTGTCTCGCACACGGCTTCGACGGCGTTTCTGGCGCGTTTGCAGGGCCATAGACGGCCGCCAGCCCAGCGGCGAGGGCAACCAGCCGAGGGCTTCGCCCTGTCGCTCGACTGCGGCGAGCACTACTGGCTGTAAAAGGACAGACCACATCATGGTTCTGTGTTCATTAGGTTGTTCTGTCCATTGCTGACATAATCCGCTCCACTTCAACGTAACACCGCACGAAGATTTCTATTGTTCCTGAAGGCATATTCAAATCGTTTTCGTTACCGCTTGCAGGCATCATGACAGAACACTACTTCCTATAAACGCTACACAGGCTCCTGAGATTAATAATGCGGATCTCTACGATAATGGGAGATTTTCCCGACTGTTTCGTTCGCTTCTCAGTGGATAACAGCCAGCTTCTCTGTTTAACAGACAAAAACAGCATATCCACTCAGTTCCACATTTCCATATAAAGGCCAAGGCATTTATTCTCAGGATAATTGTTTCAGCATCGCAACCGCATCAGACTCCGGCATCGCAAACTGCACCCGGTGCCGGGCAGCCACATCCAGCGCAAAAACCTTCGTGTAGACTTCCGTTGAACTGATGGACTTATGTCCCATCAGGCTTTGCAGAACTTTCAGCGGTATACCGGCATACAGCATGTGCATCGCATAGGAATGGCGGAACGTATGTGGTGTGACCGGAACAGAGAACGTCACACCGTCAGCAGCAGCGGCGGCAACCGCCTCCCCAATCCAGGTCCTGACCGTTCTGTCCGTCACTTCCCAGATCCGCGCTTTCTCTGTCCTTCCTGTGCGACGGTTACGCCGCTCCATGAGCTTATCGGGTCCACTCGCGAACGCAGAAAGGCCCACCCGAAGGTGAGCCAGTGTGATTACATTTGCGGCCTAACTGTGGCCAGTCCAGTTACGCTGGAGTCACTAGTATTTAGGTGACACTATAGAAGCGGCCGCGACAACTTGTCCACGTGGAATTCTAAGCTTAGGATCCCAATGTGCTGGAAAGTGGCGGTCCTGGGCTTCGGCCAGCCGCGCAAGGTGATCATCGATCAATTGGCCGTGGTGCTCAGCCTCGCTCAGGGCCAGCGCGAACCCAACGATGCCATCCTCATGGACGTTGCCGGGGCCCTGTTGTACGTCGAAGCGACGCTGGCCGGTATGGTCGGAACCGTGGAGCCGGAGAGCCAGGATGACAACCGCCTGCCGACCATCGACCTGACGCAGATCCATCAGATCGTGATCAAGGAGGCCCGCATCTGTTTGCAGCAGGCCAAGGACATGATCGTCGACTACATCGACGCCGATTGGGACCGCCAGCATTTGCAGGCGCTGCCGGCCTTGCTGACCCAGGTGCGCGGCGCGCTGGCGATGATTCCGTTGAGCCGGGCGGCGAGCCTGGTCGAAACCTGCAATCACTTTATCCGCGAGCACCTGCTGCTCGAACCGGGTCAACCGGGCTGGCAGGAACTGGACAACCTGGCCGACGTGATCACCAGCATCGAGTACTACCTCGAACGCCTCAGTGATGACCCGCAAGCGCAGGGTGAAAACCTGCTCGATGTCGCGGAAAAAAGCCTGGCGAGCCTCGGGTTTTTCCCCAGTGAGCAGCATGTGCCAGTGCTGGATGAGGTGCTCAGCCCGAGCGAAGCGCAGGTCATGCAGTTGATGCAGGAGCTGGATGATCCGCAGATCGTCCAGACCCTGGCCGATGTGCTCGCCAGCCCGGTCTCAAGCCTGAACCCACCGGCCCTGAACACCCCGGGCAGCCTGCTGCCGCCGCCCGCCGGCGAAGAACCGGTGGACGAGGAACTGCGCGAGGTGTTCCTCGAGGAAACCGACGAAGTCCTGGAAATCCTGCGCGAGTACCTGCCGCGCTGGTCGGTCAACCCCGACAACCGCTCGGCCCTGAGCGAACTGCGCCGGGCCTTCCACACCCTCAAGGGCAGCGGCCGCATGGTGCGCGCCCTGGTGCTGGGGGAGCTGGCCTGGGCCGTGGAAAACCTGCTCAACCGCGTACTGGAAGACAACGTGGAGCCAGGCGCTACGGTGCAGCAACTGGTCGGCGATGTGCTGCAACTGTTGCCGGAGCTGGTGGCGGAATACGCCGCCAATGCCCAGCGTCAGCGCAACGATGTCGACCAGTTGGCCGCCCGTGCCCATGCCCTGGCCAAGGGCGATGAACCGGTGTCCGATGAGGATACGCAAGACGTCGCGGCCCTCGACCCGTTGTTGCTGGAGATCTTCCGCAAAGAAGCCGAAACGCACCTCGCCACACTGGACCGCTTCCTTGATCAGGCCGCCGAACATGTGCCGTTGCAGGCCAGCGACGAGTTGCAGCGTGCCTTGCACACCCTCAAGGGCAGTGCCTCCATGGCCGGTGTCTTGCCGATTGCCGAGCTGGCCGCACCGCTGGATCAACTGGCCCGGGAATACAAGGCGCACCTGATTGCGCTGGATCTGGATGAAGTCGAACTGTTGCTGGAGGCGGAGGGGCTGTTTCGCCTCGGCTTGCGTCAGCTCAAGCGCGATCCGCTGGCGGAAATTCCCGGTGCCCTGCATTTGATTGAGCGAGCCAAGGCACTGCAGGCCGAGCGTCTGGAAACCCTCCTGAGCACACCGAATACCGGGCTGCGGATCAAGCGCGATCCGCAGTTGATCAACAACTTCCTCGCCCAGGGCATGGACATCCTGCTGGACGCCGAAAACCTGTTGCAGCGTTGGCAGCAACACCCCGGCGAACGTCAGGAGCTCAGTGCGCTGCTGGACGAATTGACCACCCTCGGCGAAGGCGCCCATCTGGCCGACCTGCATCCGGTGGATGAGCTGTGCGAAGCGTTGCTCGACCTGTACGGTGCCGTGGAAGAAAGCAGCCTGGCGGTCAGCGAGCGGTTTTTCCATGAGGCACAGAATGCCCACGAAGCGCTGATCAACATGCTCGACGAACTGGCCGCCGGCCAGGAAGTCAGCCCGCAACCGCAACGGATCAGGGCCTTGCGCGAACTGCTCGACGAGAGCCTTGATCCGTCGGCCATGGGCCTGATCCGCAGTGATGGCAGCCGCAGCCTGAACATCCGCGAATTGGGGGCTGCCACCGCCGAACTTGAGCACACCGCACGCCCCCCTGTAGGAGCTGGCTTGCCAGCGAAGGACTCACCGGCACCGCGGTTACCCAGTGAAAACGCGTCATCGTTAACGTCCATCGCTGGCAAGCCAGCTCCTACAGAGGAGCGTGTTGTCAGTGTGGACGACGAGATTGTTGCGATCTTCCTTGAAGAAGCGGTGGATATCCTCGAAAGCGCCGGCCAGGCCTTGCAGCGCTGGTTGCGCGACTCGGACAACGCCGCGCCGCTGTCGTCCCTGCACCGGGATTTGCACACCCTCAAAGGCGGCGCGCGCATGGCCGAGGTTGGGCCGGTCGGCGATCTGGCCCATGAACTGGAAAGCCTTTACGAAGGCCTGGTGGATCGTCGCTACGCCTACAGCGAGTCATTGGCGGTGCTGTTGCAGCAGAGCCATGACCGCTTGGCGCAGTACCTTGACCAGTTACAGCACAACCAGCCCCTGGGCGATTGCGCTGAGCTGATCGAGGCCATTCGCGCCTACCGGCAGGGCCACTCGGGCGCCGCCGAGGTCAGCGAACTGGCCGCCACTAATGACTCGGCCGCCCATGATCCGGAGTTGCTGGAGATCTTCCTCGAGGAAGGTTTCGACATCATCGAAAGCTCCGGGGCGGCACTGGAGCGCTGGCAGGCCCAGCCTTCGAATCGCCAGGAAGTGGAAACCCTGCTGCGCGACCTGCACACCCTCAAGGGCGGTGCGCGCATGGTGGAAATCGCCGCAATTGGCGATCTGGCCCACGAACTGGAATTCCTCTACGAAGGCCTGTCCACTGGCGTGCTGCAACCGACGGCGCCGTTGTTCGCGCTGTTGCAGCGCAGCCATGACCGTCTGGCGCAGATGCTCGACGCGGCCCGCGCCGGTGAGCCGATGCCGCCGGCCGACCGCCTGATCGATGCGATCAAGAACTTCAGCCACCCGGTCGTGCCTGAAGCGCCCGCGCCGGTTGCGCCGCCAGCCACGCCCAAGGCCGAGCCGCTGGCGCCGCCGTCCGATGCCGGCGCCGACATGGTCAAGGTCTCGGCGGAGCTGCTCGACGATCTGGTCAACCTGGCCGGTGAAACATCGATCTTCCGTGGCCGGATCGAACAGCAGGTCAACGATGCACACATTGCCCTGAGCGAGATGGAAACCACCATCGAACGGATGCGCGACCAGTTGCGCCGACTCGATACCGAAACCCAGGGGCGGATCCTCAGTCGCCAGCAAGTCGACGCCGAACGCCTGGGCTACGAAGAATTCGACCCGCTGGAAATGGACCGCCATTCACAGTTGCAGCAACTGTCCCGGGCGCTGTTCGAATCGGCCTCCGACTTGCTCGACCTCAAGGAAACCCTCGAGCGACGCAATCAGGACACGGAAAACCTGCTGCAACAGCAGGGCCGCATCAACACCGAACTGCAGGAAGGCCTGATGCGCACGCGCATGGTGCCGTTCGAGCGCATGCTCCCGCGTTTGCAGCGCATCGTCCGCCAGGTGTCCAGCGAGCTGGGCAAGGACGTGGATTTCATCGTCGACAACGCCGAAGGCGAGATGGATCGCAACGTCCTCGAACGCATGGCCGCGCCACTGGAACACATGTTGCGCAACGCCGTCGATCACGGCCTGGAGTCCGTCGAAGCGCGGCTGGCGGCGGGGAAACCGGCCAAGGGCAAGATCACCCTCGATCTGCTGCGTGAAGGCGGCGACATCATTTTCGACATTCGCGACGACGGCGCCGGTGTGCCGCTGGACGCGGTGCGGCGCAAGGCGATCAAGCGCGGCCTGCTCGCCCCGGACAGCGTCATCAGTGATCACGACGTGTTGCAGTTCATCCTGCAACCGGGGTTTTCCACCGCCGAGAAAATCACCCAGATTTCCGGGCGCGGCGTCGGCATGGACGTGGTGCACGAAGAGGTGCGGCAGCTGGGCGGCACCATGAGCATCGACTCGGTGCCCGGGCAGGGCGTGCATTTTCGCATTCGCCTGCCGTTTACCGTATCGGTCAACCGGGCGCTGATGGTGCAGTGCGGTGAAGACCAGTACGCGATCCCGCTCAATACCATCGACGGCATCGTTCGCGTCCTGCCCAATGAACTTGAAGGCTATTTCCGTTTCGATGCGCCGACCTACGAATACGCCGGGCAACGTTACGAGCTGTGCTATCTGGGCGAGCTGCTGAAAACCAGCCCGCGCCCGAAACTGTTGGGCCAGAGCCTGCCATTGCCGGTGTTGCTGGTGCAGTGCAACGAACGGCACATCGCGGTGCTGGTGGACGCCATGGCCGGCACTCGCGAGATTGTGGTCAAGAGCCTGGGCCCGCAATTTGCGGCAGTGCAAGGGGTGACCGGGGCGACGATTCTCGGCGATGGCCGGGTGGTGTTGATTCTGGATTTGCTGGCGCCGATCCGCGCCATGCAGGCCCGTGTACCCCAGCGTCCGGCGGGGCAGGAGGTCGAGGTCGAACCGCATCGGCCGTTGCTGGTGATGGTGGTCGATGACTCGGTCACCGTGCGCAAGGTCACCAGCCGCTTGCTCGAACGCCACGGCATGAACGTGCTGACCGCCAAGGACGGGGTCGATGCCATGCTGCTGCTGGAAGAGCACATGCCTGACCTGATGTTGCTGGACATCGAGATGCCGCGCATGGACGGCTTCGAAGTCGCGACCCAGGTGCGCAACGACGAACGCCTGCAACACCTGCCGATCATCATGATCACCTCCCGCACCGGGCAGAAACACCGCGACCGCGCCATGGCCATCGGCGTCAACGACTATCTGGGCAAGCCGTACCAGGAATCGGTGCTGCTCGAAAGTATCGCCTTGTGGAGCAAGACCCATGCTTGAACACCGCACCAGCAACCTCACCGGCCTGCTGCTGCCGTTGGCCGACCGCAACCTGATCCTGCCCAACGTCGCCGTGGCCGAGCTGATCGATTACCAGCAACCGGGGACTTTCGACCTCGACACACCGCCCTGGTACCTGGGGCTGGTGACGTGGCGCGATCGGCAGATTCCGCTGCTGAGTTTCGAATCGGCCTGCGGGCAGAAAATCGTCATTGGCGAGCGTGCGCGGATCGTCATTCTCAATGCCCTTGGCGGGCGGCCCGAGCTGAAATTCATCGCACTGCTGGTGCAAGGGATTCCGCGCTCGTGCAAGCTCGACAGCCAGTTGAGTTACGTGGACGTGCCGTTGTGTGCGCTGGAGCAGGCGGCGGTGCAGGTGGGGGAGCAGGTGGCGAAAGTGCCGGATCTGTTGGCGCTGGAGGCGTTGTTGGTGGATGCCGGGTTAATCAACTGATCCCGATTCAGCGGTGATCTGACCGGCCTCTTCGCGGGCAAGCCCGCTCCCACAGGTTTTATGAACACCACAGAACCTGTGGGAGCGGGCTTGCCCGCGAAGGGGCCGGTCCAGACAACCATTACTCCAAGCGTAACGATCCGCCACTCTGCTTGATTGATGCCCCCACCCAACACTCCTAAGGTGACCCCCACGACAGCGAACCCGTGGAGTGGTCATGACAACAACAATATCCCCCGACTCGCGATGGACGCGGCGGCGCAGCGAAAAGCAGCGGCGCCTCGAGCTGGTGCGAGGTCTTGCCGACGGTGTGGTGTTGCCCACCGACAACATCGTTGCGGCGCTGGAAGCGTTGATCCTGCCGGGCGACCGCGTGGTGCTCGAAGGCAACAACCAGAAGCAGGCGGATTTCCTCTCGCGCTCCCTGGCCAAGGCCGACCCCGCGAAGCTGCATGACCTGCACATGATCATGCCCAGCGTCGGGCGCGCCGAGCACCTGGACCTGTTCGAACGCGGCATCGCCCGCAAGCTCGACTTCTCCTTTGCCGGCACCCAAAGCCTGCGCATCAGCCAGTTGCTTGAAGACGGCCTGCTGGAAATCGGCGCGATCCACACCTACATCGAACTCTACGCGCGGCTGGTGGTGGACCTGATTCCCAACGTCGTGCTTTCGGCCGGGTTCATGGCCGACCGCGCCGGCAACATCTACACCGGACCGAGCACCGAAGACACCCCGGCACTGATCGAACCGGCAGCCTTCAGCGACGGTATCGTCATCGTCCAGGTCAACCAGTTGGTGGACGACGTCAGCGACTTGCCGCGGGTGGACATCCCGGCGTCCTGGGTCGATTTCGTGGTGGTGGCCGACAAGCCGTTCTACATCGAACCGCTGTTCACCCGCGACCCACGGCACATCAAGCCCGTGCACGTGCTGATGGCGATGATGGCGATCCGCGGCATCTACGAAAAACACAACGTGCAATCCCTCAACCATGGCATCGGCTTCAACACCGCGGCCATCGAACTGATCCTGCCGACCTACGGCGAATCCCTCGGCCTCAAAGGCAAGATCTGCCGCAACTGGACGCTCAACCCGCACCCGACGCTGATCCCGGCGATTGAAAGTGGCTGGGTCGAAAGCGTGCATTGCTTTGGCACCGAGCTGGGGATGGAAAACTACATTGCGGCGCGCCCGGATGTGTTCTTTACCGGGCGCGACGGTTCCCTGCGTTCGAACCGGATGTTCAGCCAACTGGCCGGGCAATACGCCGTGGACCTGTTCATTGGCGCGACGTTGCAGGTCGATGGCGACGGTCATTCTTCCACCGTGACCCGTGGGCGCCTGGCCGGCTTCGGCGGGGCACCGAACATGGGCCACGACCCGCGCGGGCGTCGTCACGGCACGCCGGCCTGGCTCGACATGCGCAACACCGATGTGGCCGAGCCGATGCTCGAACGCGGCAAGAAACTCGTGGTGCAGATGGTCGAGACCTTCCAGGAGGGCGGCAAACCGACTTTCGTTGAAACCCTCGATGCGGTCGATGTGGCGAAGAAAAGCGGCATGCCGCTGGCGCCGATCATGGTTTATGGCGACGACGTGACCCACCTGCTGACTGAAGAAGGCATCGCCTATCTGTACAAGGCGCGCTCGCTGGAAGAACGCCAGGCGATGATCGCCGCCGTCGCCGGGGTGACCGCCATCGGCCTGCGCCACAACCCCAAAGACACCGCGCGTATGCGCCGCGAAGGCCTGATCGCCTTGCCCGAAGATCTCGGCATTCGCCGCACCGACGCCACCCGCGAATTGCTCGCGGCGAAAAGCGTGGCCGATCTGGTGGAGTGGTCCGGTGGCCTCTACAACCCGCCCGCCAAGTTCAGGAGCTGGTAATGCACGCACTTAACCTGCAACCCAAAACCCTGAGCCTGGCCGAGCGGCTGGCGGACCTGGCGGTGGACGCGCTGATCGACGAGGCTGATCTGTCGCCGAAGCCGGCACTGGTCGACCGTCGCGGCAATGGCGCCCACACCGATTTACACCTGGGGCTGATGCACGCCTCGGCACTGTCCCTGTGGCCAGCCTTCAGGGCGATGGCCGATGCCGCGATTGCGTTCAGTGAGATCGGCCTGCCCCTGCGCGAGGCCGTCGGCCGGATCGGTCGTGAAGGCGAGCAAGCAATGCTCGACACCACGGGCGGCGTGAATACTCATCGCGGGGCGATCTGGGCCTTGGGCCTGTTGGTGACGGCCGCTGCGCTGGACCCTGAATCCACGGCTGCAGGCAGCGTATCGATTCGTGCGGCGCGCCTGGCTCTGCTCGACGACCGTTACGCTCCGCGCCCACTCAGCCACGGCGCGCAAGTCGCCCAACGCTACGGCGCACGGGGCGCCCGTGAGGAGGCGCAACTCGGTTTTCCGGCAGTGACCCAACGCGCTCTGCCACAACTCTTGCGCAGCCGTGCCGCCGGTCATGGCGAACAGAACGCCCGGCTCGATGCGCTGCTGGCGATCATGACGAATCTGGCCGACACCTGCGTGCTGTACCGCGCCGGGGAACAAGGTCTGCAAACCATGCAACTCGGCGCCCAAGCAGTGCTCGATGCCGGGGGGAGCGCCAGCCTCGCCGGACGTCGCCGCCTGCATGAGCTGGACCAACAACTCATCGCGTTGAATGCCTCGCCCGGTGGTGCTGCGGACTTGCTCGCAGCCTGCCTGTTCATCGACCGTATCGCGCCGGGCGACAGCCTCAAACAGGGAGCTTTCTGATGGAAACCTTATCCTTTGAATTCCCCGCCGGGCAGCCGCCACGCGGTCGCACCCTGGTGGGTTGTGTCGGCTCGGGTGATCTGGAAGTGCTGATCGAACCGGGTCAGGCCGGCAAGCTGACGATCAACGTGCAGACCTCGGTCAATGGCAGTGAACAACGCTGGCAGAATCTGTTCGCACGGATGTTCGACGGCCAGACGCCACCGGCGATGGCCATCGACATCCACGATTTCGGCGCGACCCCCGGCGTGGTGCGCCTGCGTCTGGAACAGGGCTTCGAGGAGATCGGCCATGACTGACAGCGCATCCCTGCTCAACAAACACAGCTTCGTCGAACTCGGTGCGCGGCAACGGGCCAAGGCCCTGCTCGACGCCGGCACCTTCCGCGAACTGCTCGATCCGTTCCAGCGGGTCATGTCGCCATGGTTGTCGCGTCAGGGCGTGGTGCCGCAAGCCGACGACGGCGTGGTGATCGCCAAGGGCAACCTCGATGATTTGCCGGTGGTGATCGCGGCCATCGAAGGCGCGTTCCAGGGCGGAAGCCTGGGCGAAGTCGGCGGGGCAAAAATCGCCGGTGCGCTGGAACTGGCCGCTGACGACAACCGCAACGGCATCCCGACCCGCGCCGTGCTGCTGCTGGAAACCGGCGGCGTGCGTTTGCAGGAAGCCAACCTCGGTCTGGCGGCGATTGCCGACATTCACGCGGCGATTGTCGATTTGCAGCAGTACCAACCCGTGGTCGGAGTCGTGGCGGGCAGCGTCGGTTGCTTTGGCGGCATGTCGATTGCCGCCGGGTTGTGCAGCTATCTGCTGGTGACCCAGGAAGCGCGGCTGGGCCTGAACGGTCCGCAGGTGATCGAGCAGGAAGCCGGACTCGAGGAATACGACTCCCGCGACCGGCCCTTCATCTGGAGCCTGACCGGTGGCGAGCAGCGCTTCGCCAGTGGTCTGGTGGATCGCTATGTTGCCGACGACGTGGCACAGATTCGCCAGCAGGTGGGTGAATTGCTCAAGCAAGGTTTGCCGGCACAACCCCGCAGCCGTCAGGCCGAGTTGTTCCTGCAGCGGTTGGCGCGACTGGACGCCGAACCGCAAATCGAGCCGTCCGTGGTTCGCGATCTGTACCAAGGAGAACGCCCATGAGTTCGTATTCCCTGCGTGGTTTGAACTGGTTCAACGCCTTGAGTGCCGGGGCGAAAGCGGTCGAGGGTTTGCCGGCTTCGCTGAAGGTCGCGGACGGTGTGCTGGGTGATCAGCCTGTGCGTTTCATCGCGGTGGTGGCCGACCCGGAAAACCGCTTCGTCCGTGCACGCAACGGCGAAGTGGGCTTGCTCGAAGGCTGGGGCCTGGCCAAGGCCGTGGATGAAGTTATCGCCGCCGATCAGGACAAGACGCAGAAACGCGCCCTGGTCGCCATCGTCGACGTGCCGAGCCAGGCTTACGGTCGACGCGAGGAAGCCCTCGGCATTCATCAGGCGCTGGCCGCTGCGGCGGACAGCTATGCCCGTGCCCGTCTGGCCGGTCATGCGGTGATCGGTTTGCTGGTGGGCAAGGCAATGTCCGGGGCGTTCCTGGCCCACGGCTATCAGGCCAATCGCTTGATAGCCCTGCGCGATCCGGGGGTGATGGTGCATGCCATGGGCAAGGCGTCGGCGGCGCGGGTGACCTTGCGCAGTGTCGAAGAGCTCGAAGCCTTCGCCGCCAGCGTGCCGCCGATGGCTTATGACATCGACAGCTATGCCAGCCTTGGTTTGCTGTGGGAAACCTTGTCGGTTGAACAGATTGAGCAGCCGACTGCGGCGGATCTGGCGCGGGTGACCGAGTGCCTGCATCAGGCGATTGGCGATGTGGCCGCCGGTGGTCGTGATCTGAGTGGTCGCCTCGGTGCGAGTAATCGTGCGGCTTCGAGCAAGGTTCGCCAATTGCTGAGAGCGCAGTGGTGAATGCGCTTCTGGCTCACGACCTGCTGTGGGGCATGACCCCGCAGCAATTGCCTGCGGATGCGCCTGCGTGGGTGATCGAGTCGCTCAGTGCCGGGCAGCCGGTGGTGGTCCGTCGCGCCTTGAGCGCGGCGGGGCAGGTGGCGGTGGGCGTGCGCGGGCCGCTGCGCGAGCAGCGATTTGCGACGCTGATGGAAGTCGCCGCCATCACGCAGCGGGTGCGGCCGGAAGAACTCTGCCATGTTCAAGGCCAACGCGACTTCCCGGCGCTGCAAGCCTTGGCGCAACTTCGCCCACACCTCGATAACAGCGGTTGGACCTGGGGTGTCAGCGGCAGTGCCGGGTTCGAGTTGGCCAGCGGATTTGCCGCATTGCACGAGGGCAGCGATCTCGACCTTATTCTGCGTACACCGTGTTCATTGACCCGCATCGAAGCGCAAGCCTTGGTCGCTGTGCTCGATACTGCCGAGTGCCGCGTGGATATGCAGTTGCAGACGCCATTTGGCGCCGTCGCCCTGCGCGAGTGGGCCGGTGCTTCGTCGCGGGTCCTGTTGAAAAATGCCACTCAAGCCAGTCTGGTGACTGACCCGTGGAACCCGCAGGAGCAGGCAGCGTGAGCAGCTTGCTGGTGTTCCCCGGCCAGGGCGCGCAGCAGCCGGGCATGCTCCAGCGTTTGCCTCGGGAAACCCTGAACGAGGCAAGCAACGTGCTCGGTGAAGACGTTTTGCTGCTGGATTCTGCCGAGGCGTTGCAGTCGACGAGGGCGGTTCAGCTGTGCCTGCTGATCGCTGGCGTCGCCGCTTCACGCCAGTTGACCGTTGCCCCGGACTACGTGGCCGGCTTGTCGATCGGCGCTTATCCGGCGGCAGTGGTGGCCGGTGTCTTGAGTTTTAACGATGCGTTGCATCTGGTCAGCCTGCGCGGTGAGCTGATGCAGCAGGCTTATCCACAGGGCTACGGCATGACCGCGATCATCGGTCTGGACCTGGCCACGGTGGAGGCACTGCTGGCCCGGGTGCATAGCGCAGAAACGCCGGTTTATCTGGCCAATATCAATGCCGATAACCAAGTGGTGATTGCCGGCAGCGATGCGGCGATGCAAGCGGTGGCCGAATTGGCGAAAGGTTGCGGGGCCGGCTTGGCAAAGCGTCTGGCAGTCAGTGTGCCGTCCCATTGCCCATTGCTTGAGACCCCCGCGCAAACACTAGCCGAAGCCTTCGCCAAAGTGCCGCTGCACACACCGAAGATCGGTTACCTGAGCGGCAGTCGTGCGCGTCCGCTGATCAAGCCCGAAGCCCTGCGTGACGACCTGGCCTTCAACATGTGCCGCATCGTCGATTGGCGCGGCACGGTACAAAGCGCCTACGAGCGCGGCGTACGTCTACAGATCGAACTGCCGCCCGGTGCGGTGCTGACCGGGCTGGCGCGCCGGGTGTTCGAGCAAGGCACCGTGATTGCCTTCGACGGTGCGCGGCTCGATACCTTGCAGGCACTGATGCGAGAGGAGGGTAGCCGCCACTCCTAAAACTCAGGCTTCGAACAACAAAAACAACATTCGAAATGCACTTTGAGGACTACAACAATGATTATTTACGGTGTGGCGCTGTTGGCGATCTGTACGCTGGCAGGGGTGATCATGGGTGACATGCTCGGTGTGTTGCTGGGTGTGAAGTCAAACGTCGGCGGTGTCGGGATCGCGATGATCCTGCTGATTTGCGCACGGCTGTGGATGCACAGGCATGGCGGCATGACCAAGGATTGCGAGATGGGCGTCGGCTTCTGGGGCGCCATGTACATTCCGGTGGTGGTCGCGATGGCGGCGCAACAAAACGTGGTCACGGCGCTGCACGGTGGTCCGGTGGCGGTGCTGGCGGCAATCGGTTCGGTGGTGGTTTGCGGTTGCACCATTGCCCTGATCAGCCGGACCCACAAAGGCGAACCCTTGCCCGATGAACCGGCGGATGTAACGCAGGCCGGCGCACCGGCAGGAGGTCGCTGATATGTGGGAACTCTTTGAGAAAGGCCTGGCAACTAACAGTCTGGTCACCGCATTCGCTTTCGTCGGCATCATCATGTGGGTGTCGGTAATACTCTCCAAACGCCTGACCTTCGGACGGATTCACGGCTCTGCCATTGCCATTGTCATCGGCCTGGTACTGGCCTGGGTCGGTGGCACGATGACCGGCGGGCAAAAAGGCCTGGCGGACTTGACGCTGTTTTCCGGCATCGGGTTGATGGGCGGCGCGATGCTGCGGGACTTCGCCATCGTCGCCACGGCGTTCGAGGTGCAGGCCACCGAAGCGAAAAAGGCCGGTTTGATCGGCGTGATCGCGCTGCTGTTGGGCACGGTGCTGCCGTTTATCGTCGGCGCGTGCATGGCCTGGGCATTCGGTTACCGCGATGCGGTGAGCATGACCACGATTGGCGCGGGTGCGGTGACTTACATCGTCGGGCCAGTGACCGGAGCGGCGATTGGCGCCAGTTCCGATGTGGTGGCGCTGTCGATTGCCACCGGCCTGATCAAGGCGATTCTGGTGATGGTGGGTACACCGATGGCGGCGCGCTGGATGGGCCTGGACAATCCGCGTTCGGCGATGGTGTTTGGCGGGCTGGCCGGCACGGTGAGCGGCGTGACGGCTGGGCTGGCGGCCACGGATCGGCGCCTGGTGCCTTATGGCGCGTTGACCGCGACTTTCCACACCGGGCTTGGGTGCTTGCTCGGACCTTCGCTGTTGTTCTTCATTGTTCGCGGGATTGTGGGCTGACCGTACCGACGCCATCGCGGGCAAGCCCGCTCCCACAGGTGCTGTGCAAATCCTTGTGGGAGCGGGCTTGCCCGCGATGGGCGCGACTCGGTTTCAAGCCTGGCGATTGGCATACATCCGACACTCGGCCAGCAACGCCAGCAGGTTCGGATCACGCTCCTTGGCCTTGAGGAACACCACGCCAATGTGTTGCTGCAAGCGGTACTTTTCCTGCAATGGGATCAGCTTCACCCGGTTCTCGTACACCGCCGCAATCCGCCCCGGCAGCAACGCATAACCCACGCCTGAACTGACCATGCTCAGCAGGGTGAAGATGTCGTTGACCTGCATCGCCACCTTCGGCTCGAACCCCGCCTGCTCGAAAACCCGCTTGCCATCCTGATGGGTGGCGAAGCCTTGGGTCAGGGTGATGAAGGTTTCGTCGCGGACCTCGGCCAGGTCGACTTCGGTTCGCTGGGCAAACTTCGAGTCGGCGGGTGTGGCGAGGAAAATGTCGTCGGAAAACAGTGGGATCTGTTCGCAATCCGGGTCATTGACGCTGTCATCCAGCGACACCAGGATCGCATCGACTTCCATGTTCTTGAGCTTGTAGAGCAGGTCGATATTGGAACCCAGAATCAGGTCGATGTTGAGCTCGCTGCGGCGGATCTTCAAACCCATGATCAGCTGTGGCACGGTCTTCACCGTCAGGGAATACAGTGAACCCAGTTTGAAACGTTCGGCCGAAAACCCGGCGGCTTCGCGGGTCAGGCGCACACTTTCGACGACGTCCTGAATCAGCTTCTGCGCCCGTTCCTCCAGCACATAAGCGCTTTCCAGCGGCGTCAGGCTGCGGCCTTCGTGCTTGAACAACGGGCAGCGCAGGGCACTTTCCAGAGAATGGATCGCCCGATGCACGCTGACGTTGCTGGTCTGCAACTCGGCGGCCGCCCGCGCCAGGTTGCCGGTGCGCATGAAGGCCAGGAACACCTCGAGTTTTTTCAGGGTCAACTCTTCATCGATCAGCATGGGGCGGACTCTTTTTGGAATGACTCGATTGTGCCCAATTCCTCAAACTCGCGCATGCTGGGTTGTGTAGGAGCTGCCTTGCCAGCGAATGCCGCGCCGCGATTTATTTGAATCACCGCCTTCGCCGGCAAGCCGGCTCCTACAGGGGCGTTGTGTCTTGAAACATTGCGCTTTTAAGCTTCAGGGCTGAGCCTAGCGCTCTGCGGCAATGAAATTCGAGGTGAGCAACGCATGTATCACGGGGAAAAACTGAACGCCTGGACGCATTTGGTCGGGGCAGTGGCGGCGTTTGTCGGAGGGGTGTGGCTGATTGTGCTGGCCAGTCTCGACGGCAGTCCGTGGAAGATTGTCAGTATGGCGATCTACGCCTTTACCTTGCTGGTGCTTTACAGCGCTTCGACCGTGTACCACAGCGTGCGCGGGCGCAAGAAAGAGATTATGCAGAAGGTCGATCACTTTTCGATCTACCTGTTGATCGCCGGCAGCTACACGCCGTTCTGCCTGGTGACCCTGCGCGGGCCGTGGGGCTGGACGTTGTTCGGGATTGTCTGGGGCCTGGCGCTGATCGGCATCCTGCAAGAGATCAAGCCGCGTTCCGAAGCGCGGATTCTGTCGATCGTGATCTACGCGGTGATGGGCTGGATCGTACTGGTGGCGGTCAAGCCGTTGCTCGCGGCGCTGGGCACCGCCGGGTTTGCCTGGTTGGCCTCGGGCGGCGTGCTGTACACCGTGGGGATCATCTTTTTCGCCCTCGACCATCGGTTGCGACATGCCCACGGAATCTGGCACCTGTTCGTGATCGCCGGGAGCCTGCTGCACTTTGTGGCGATTCTGTTCTACGTCCTGTAAATCACCACAGGTTGTTCATCAGGCTTCAGGGTTGCGCAGGACTCAGGTTCTCCAATTGCTCCCGGGCGCGGCGGCTGAAGATCTGCAACAGGTCATTGAGCGTGTGCGGCAATGGTTCGCTGGCGCGAGTCACGGCGTACAGGGTGATCGGCAGCGGCGGGGCCAGCGGGCGGATGGTCGTGGTGCCCGGTGATGCGCCGAGGGCGGTGAACGGGTCGATCACCGCCAGGCCGGCACCGGATTCCACCATGGCCCGGGCCAGTGAATAGGTCTGTACGGCGATGCGTATCCGGGGCGGCGGCTCGACGGCTTCCAGATAACTGTCGAGCCGTGCGGCCAACGGATCGGCGCTGGACAGCCCGATCAGCGGCGCATCCGCCAGCGCCATCAGCGGCAGTGGCTGGCCGGCGTCGGCCGCTGGCCAGAAACCGTCGGGCGCCAGCGCCACCAGCACCCCCGAGGCCAGCGCCTGGGCCTTGAGCCCAGGGTGATCCGGGCGTTGCAGGGTCAGGGCGACATCCACTTCGCGCATCAACAGGTTCTGCACCAGTTCGCGACTGTGGGCGCTGGAGAGTTCGCAGACGATGTCCGGGTAACGCCCGGTCCATTCGTGAATGGCCGGCGGCAGCAATGACAGGGCCAGCGCCGGGGTGGCGCCGATGCGCAGACTGTGGCCGGGCTCGCGGCGCAGGCTCTGCGCCAGGCGTCGTACGCCTTGCAGGCTTTCGCTGACCTTGTCCACTTCGCGCTCCAGTTCCAGCGCTTCTGGCGTCGCCTGCAATTTGCCGCGAACTCGCAGGAACAGCGCAAAGCCCAATTGTTGCTCGGCGTGCTGCAACACCTTGCTCACCGCCGGCTGCGAGACGTGCAGCAATTGCGCGGCAGCGCTGATCGAGCCGGTCTGGCGGATGGCCTGGAAAATCTCGATGTGACGAAGGCGCATGGCAAGTCCATAACCTTTGTTTATGGGATTGCCATCTTTATGCATTGTTCAACGCTTGTCACCTGGCTCTAACCTTGGCCTCGTCTTCACAACGCTTTTAAGGACGGACATGGCTCAGCGTGTGTGCATCATCGGAGGCGGCGTGATTGGCCTGGCAACGGCCTATGCGCTGGTGCGCGACGGCCTGCAGGTGACGGTGGTCGAGGCACGGGACTCGCTGGGCAGCGAAACCAGCTTCGCCAACGGCGGCCAGTTGTCCTATCGCTATGTCGCGCCCCTGGCCGACGCCGGTGTGCCTTTGCAGGCCATCGGCTGGATGCTGCGCGGCGATTCACCGCTGAAGCTGCGTCCGCGCTTCGACCTGGCCCAGTGGCGCTGGATGGCGTCGTTCCTCGGCGCCTGCCGGCGCTCGGTCAACCGTGAGAACGCCGCGCACTTGCTGCGTTTGGCGCTGTTCAGCCAGGACACTTTGAAGTCCTGGCGCGAGGACGATGGACTGGCGGGATTTCAGTGGCGGCGCAATGGCAAACTGGTGACTTTCCGCCAGAACAGCAGCTTCGAGCGTGCGTGCCAGGGTTTGGCCGACCCGCAGCAACAGCAGGTGTTGTCGCCGGCCGAATGCGCGCAACTGGAACCGGCGTTGATCGATGCGCCCTTTGTCGGGGCGATCTACACCCCGGACGAAGAGGTCGGCGATTGCCACGGTTTCTGCCAGCAACTGGCCGCCCGGCTGCGAGCGTCCGGCCGTTGCGAGTTTCGTCTCGGGCAAGCGGTGACTGGCATTCGCCACAGCAACGGCAGCGTCAACGCCATCGAACTGGGCGAGCAAGTAGTGCCGGTCGATCAACTGGTGATCGCCGCCGGCCACCGCAGTCCGCTGTTGGCGCTGCCCGGACTGCAACTGCCGCTTTATCCGCTCAAGGGCTACAGCCTGACCGTGCCGATCGGCGCCGGTCACCGGGCGCCGGACGTAAGCATCACCGACTACGACCGCAAGATTGTCTACGCGCGCATCGGCGAGCAATTGCGGGTGGCGGCGATGGTCGACATCGTCGGCTTCGACCCCGCGTTGGACCCCAGACGCCTGGCACTGATCAAGCGTCAGGCCCACGACACCTTTCCAAATGCCGGCGCCTATGACGAAGCCGTCGAATGGGCCGGCATGCGCCCGGCCACCCCCAACGGCGTGCCATTGCTGGGCGCGACGGCGTACCGCAACCTGTGGCTCAACCTCGGCCACGGCGCGCTGGGTTTCACCCTGGCATGCGGCAGCGGGCGTTTGCTCAGTGAGCTGATCGGCGAGCGCCGGCCTTCCATCGACCTGCAGGGTTTCAACCACCGGGCCGCCTGAATACTGATTTCTAAGGAGGACACTGCAATGACCATTACCCGACTGCACAGCAACTCGCGCCTGTCTGGCGCCGTGACCTTTGGCGACCTGGTGTTTCTCTCCGGGCAGGTGCCGGGTGATGCTCTGGATGCCAGCGGCCAGACCCGCGAAGTGCTGGCGAAAATTGAAACCTTGCTGGCCGAGGCGGGCAGCGACAAGGATCATCTGCTCAGCGCGACCATTTATCTGAAGAACATCACTGAGGATTTCGCCGCGATGAACGAGGTCTGGTCGGCCTGGCTATCGCCGGGGCAGGCACCGAGCCGCACCACTGTGCAGGCTGAACTGGCCCGCCCGCAGGTGCTGGTGGAAATCACCGTCATCGCTGCACGCGTCTGATAAACCAACACCCACAACGGAGAATAACAATGCAAAAAATCACGTTGCTCGCTTGTACGCTTGGCCTGTTGCTCGGCAGTCAGGTTCAGGCCAATGAAGCGCCGCTGACCGGCACCCTGAGCAAGATCGCCAGCGCCAACAGCATCACCCTGGGCTATCGCGATGCTTCAGTGCCGTTCTCCTACGTGGGTGATCACAGCGGCACGCCGATGGGTTACTCGGTGGATCTGGCGGGCAAGATCGTCGAGCGCATCCAGCAGCAACTGGCGCTGCCGGACTTGAAGGTGAAGTACAACCTGGTGACCTCGCAGACCCGCATTCCATTGGTGCAGAACGGCACCGTGGACCTGGAGTGCGGCTCCACCGGCGTGACCGCCGAACGGCAGAAACAGGTGGCGTTCTCCTATGGCTTCATCTACGTCAAAGGCCAGTTGCTGACGGCCAAGGACAGCGGGATCAAGAGCTTCGCCGACCTGCGCGGCAAGAACGTGGTGACCACCGCCGGCACCACCAACGAACGCTTCTTGAAAAGCTACAACGTCGATCACAAGATCGACATGTTCGTGATCAGTGCCAAGGACCACGGCGAAGCCTTCCAGATGCTGCAATCGGGCCGGGCGGCGGCATTCTACATGGACGATGCGCTGCTCTACGGTGAGCGCGCGAAGGCCCATGACCCACACAAGTGGGTGGTGGTCGGGGAGGAACAATCGCGGGAGATCTACAGCTGCATGGTGCGCAAGGATGATCCGCAGTTCCTGGCGCTGGTCAACGGCGCATTGGCGGATCTGTACAGTTCGGGCGAGATCAATGGCATCTACAAACGCTGGTTCGAGCAGCCGATCCCGCCGAAGGGTTTGAACCTTGAATTCCCGATGACCAGCGAACTCAAGGCGATCATTGCCAAGCCGGTGAGCGATCCGGTGCAGTAGCAGCCAGACCTGGGTGCTGCCATCGCGAGCAGGCTCGCTCCTACAGGAAAATGCATTTCAATGTGGGAGCGAGCCTGCTCGCGATGGCGGCCTAGAAATCGCCCCACAACTGCTGGGCCACCGCCAGTGCAACAACCGGTGCGGTTTCGGTGCGCAGCACTCGTGGACCGAGGCGGGCGGCGTGGAAGCCGCCGGCCTTGGCCTGATCGACTTCGGCATCCGACAACCCGCCCTCCGGACCGATCAGGAATGCCAGACTTGAAGGTTTGGCGTGGCTCACCAGCGGCTCGGCCACCGGATGCAGGACCAGCTTCAACCCGGCTTGCGTCTGCTTCAGCCAGTCAGCCAGCAACAGTGGCGGATGAATCACCGGTACCCGTGAACGGCCGCACTGCTCGCACGCGCTGATCGCCACCTGGCGCCAGTGCAACAGGCGTTTGTCGGCGCGCTCGTCCTTGAGCCGGACTTCGCAGCGTTCGGTGAAGATCGGGGTGATTTCGCTGACGCCCAACTCCGTGGCTTTCTGAATCGCCCAGTCCATGCGCTCGCCTCGGGACAGGCCCTGGCCGAGATGGATTTGCAGCGGCGATTCGATTTGCCCGGCGAAGCTTTCATCGATCTGCACCACGACGCGCTTTTTGCCGACTTCGACCAGCCTGGCGCGAAACTCCTGGCCCGAGCCGTCGAACAACTGCAACGCATCGCCCTCGGCCATGCGCAGCACGCGGCTGATGTAATGGGCCTGGGCTTCGGGCAATTCGTGCTCGCCGGTGCTCAAGGGGGCGTCGATGAAGAAGCGGGACAGTCTCATTCGGGGTCTCTGAAAAGGGTGTAAATATCTGGCGGCCCCATCGCGGGCAAGCCCGCTCCCACAGGTGCTGTGCAAATCCTTGTGGGAGCGGGCTTGCCCGCGATGACGGTAGTCCAGTCAGCGCTGAAGCTTAGGTGAAATCAATCAACCCGGATCACGGAACCCCGGATGGAAGTCTTTCGGCACTGCCACACTGACACTGTCACGGGTCGCAATATCGATCCCTTCGCTGGCCACTTCGGCCAGGAAGTCGATCTGCTCCGGGGTGATCACATACGGCGGCAAGAAATACACCACACTGCCCAATGGACGAAGCAAGGCTCCGCGCTCCAGGGCGTGCTGGAACACCTTCAGGCCACGGCGTTCCTGCCATGGGTAGGCTTCTTTGGTGGCCTTGTCCTTGACCATCTCGATGGCCAGTACCATGCCGGTCTGACGCACTTCGGACACGTTCGGGTGGTCGACCAGATGCGCAGTGGAGGAGGCCATGCGTTGCGCCAGGGCCTTGTTGTTCTCGATGACGTTGTCTTCTTCGAAAATATCCAGCGTCGCCAGGGCCGCCGCGCACGCCAGCGGGTTGCCGGTGTAGCTGTGGGAGTGCAGGAAGGCGCGCAGGGTCGGATAGTCGTCGTAGAACGCGCTGTAGACCTCGTCTGTGGTCATGCACGCCGCCAGCGGCAGATAGCCGCCGGTCAGGGCTTTGGACAGGCATAGGAAGTCCGGGCGGATACCAGCCTGTTCGCAGGCGAACATCGTCCCGGTGCGGCCGAAGCCGACGGCGATTTCGTCGTGGATCAGGTGCACGCCGTAGCGGTCGCAGGCTTCGCGCAGCAGCTTGAGGTACACCGGGTGATACATGCGCATGCCACCGGCGCCCTGGATCAACGGCTCGACGATCACCGCTGCGACCGTGTCGTGGTTTTCGGCGAGGGTCTGTTCCATGGCTGCGAACATATTGCGCGAGTGTTCTTCCCAGCTCATGCCCTCGGGACGCAGGTAGCAGTCCGGGCTCGGCACCTTGATGGTGTCCATCAACAGCGCTTTGTAGGTCTCGGTGAACAGCGGCACGTCGCCCACCGACATCGCCGCCATGGTTTCGCCGTGGTAGCTGTTGGTCAGGGTGACGAAGCGCTTCTTGTTCGGCTGGCCGCGATTGAGCCAGTAGTGAAAGCTCATTTTCAGCGCGACTTCGATGCAGGACGAGCCGTTATCGGCGTAGAAGCACCGGGTCAGGCCTTCCGGCGTCATCTTCACCAGCCGTTCGGACAGTTCGATCACCGGTTGATGACTGAAGCCGGCAAGGATCACATGTTCGAGCTGATCGACCTGATCCTTGATGCGCTGGTTGATCCGCGGGTTGGCGTGCCCGAACACATTGACCCACCAGGAGCTGACCGCATCGAGGTAGCGTTTGCCCTCGAAGTCTTCCAGCCACACGCCTTCACCGCGCTTGATCGGGATCAGCGGCAGTTGTTCGTGATCTTTCATCTGGGTGCAGGGATGCCACAACACGGCGAGATCGCGTTGCATCCACTGATTATTCAGGCCCATTTTCACTCTCCTGGAGGCGGTCCGTGAGACGCGCGGACAAACAATCGCGCAAGCCTATGCAATGCGTGTCACGGGAACAACCCATTGTGTCGAATGAGCTACTTTGTCCAGGTCGATAGACGTTGCTGGCGGGCGTCTGAAGGCTAACGTATCCTTCGCGGTTCTTGGGCCGTCTGGCTCGCAAAAACTGCTGTTTTCCTCGTGTAATTCCGGAGTTCGCTGAATGTCTGTCGGTTGGCTGCGCGCCTGTGCGCTGGTGATGTTGGGGCTGTTCAGCGTGTCTGCGCTGGCCAAGGATAAAACCGCGATCGTGGTCGGCGGCGGCCTGTCGGGCCTGACTGCCGCGTACGAGCTGCAGAACAAGGGCTGGCAGGTCACCCTGCTGGAAGCCAAGTCGAGCCTGGGCGGTCGTTCCGGCATGGCCACCAGCGAGTGGATCGGCAGTGACAAGACCCAACCGGTGCTGAACAAGTACGTTTCGAACTTCAAGCTGAGCACCACGCCGGCACCTGAGTTCGTGCGCACCCCTGGCTACCTGATCGACGGCGTGTATTACAGCGCTGCCGATCTTGCCACCAAGGAGCCGGCCACTGCCGAAGCGCTCAAGCGTTACGAGAAAACCCTCGACGACCTGGCGCGTTCGATCGATGACCCGCAGAACCCGGCCGCCAACAACACCTTGCACGCGCTGGATCAGGTCAACGTGTCGAGCTGGCTCGACAAGCAGAACCTGCCGGCCACCGCGCGCCAGCTGATCAACCAGCAGATCCGTACCCGCTACGACGAGCCTTCGCGCTTGTCGCTGCTGTATTACGCGCAGCAGAGCCGCGTTTACCGTGGCGTTTCCGATCGTGACCTGCGTGCTTCGCGTCTGGTCGGTGGCAGCCCGGTGCTGGCGCAGGCCTTCGTCAAACAACTGAAGACCATCAAGACCAGTTCCCCGGTCTCGGCGATCATTCAGGACAAGGACGGCGTGACCGTCAAAGTCGACAGCGTCAGCTATCAGGCTGACTACGTGGTGCTGGCCGTACCATTGCGCGCCCTGAACAAGATCCAGATGACTCCGGCTTTGGACGCCCAGCACCTGGCGGCGATCAAGGGCACCAACTACGGCTGGCGTGACCAGATCATGCTGAAGTTCAAGACGCCGGTGTGGGAAAGCAAGGCGCGCATGTCCGGTGAGGTCTACAGCAACACCGGCCTGGGCATGTTGTGGATCGAGCCTGCCCTGAAGGGCGGTGCCAACGTGGTGATCAACCTGTCCGGCGACAACGCGCGGGTGATGCAGGCGTTCGGCGACAAGCAGATGGTCGATCAGGTGTTGATCCGCCTGCACACGTTCTATCCACAGGCACGCGGTTCGTTCACCGGTTATGAAATCCGTCGCTACAGCACCGACCCGTCGACTGGCGGTGCCTACCTGGCCTTCGGTCCGGGCCAGATCAGCAAATTCTGGCGCCTGTGGGAGCGTCCGGTCCAGCGTGTAACCTTCGCCGGCGAACACACTGACACCCTGTATCCGGGCACCCTGGAAGGTGCATTGCGTACCGGTCAGCGTGCAGCCAGCCAGGTTGAAGACCTGGCGGCCGGCAAGTCGTTTGAACCGGCGAAAGTGCTTCCGGCAGCTGCCGCAGCGGCGGGTGCTGGCGCGGTGGTGGCGAAGAAGGGCAACTTCTTCAGCAACCTGTTCGGCGGCTCCGATGACGAGAAGAAGCCGGAACCGGTCAAGGCACCTGAGGCTGTTGCACCGCCTGCTCCGGCGCCAGCTCCGGCCGCCGCGCCGGCACCGGTGGAAGCACCGAAGCCTGCGGCACCGGTAAAAGCCGAGCCAGCCAGGAAGGCTCCGGCCAAAGCCCCGGCGAAACCGGCAGCCAAGACCGAAGCGAAAAAAGCCCCGGCCAAGGCACCGGCCAAGAAAACCGAGCCGGTGAAGAAACCAGCGGCCAAACCCGCAGCGACCCCGGCAACGGATGCCAAGGCGTAATAAGCCCTGGGACAAAAAAACGCGGCGTAAATGCCGCGTTTTTTTATGCCTGGAGAAATCCGCATTCACAATCGAATAAACCATCTGCAGGAAGTGTTATTGAGTTGGGCTACATTTTTGTATACACATTGGCCTTTAATCTTTTCTTAACTCGCCTATTTCAGACTCTTGATCGTATTTCTCGATATTTCAAAGCGAAATTTTCGGCTTTAATTCGATGGATAACTCGATAGTCTTGGGCCAGCACTTACAGGGATCTAGGCAATGCAGCTACGTAACTCTACTTCCCGCTACGGCTGGGTCAGCATCTTCATGCACTGGGGCGTGGCACTGGCCGTATTCGGTTTATTCGGCCTCGGGCTGTGGATGGTCGGCCTCGGCTATTACGACCCATGGCGCAAAGACGGTCCGGATCTGCACAAGAGCATTGGTATGATCCTGCTGGGGGTCATGGTATTGCGCGTGTTGTGGCGCTTCATCAGCCCGCCGCCGCCTACTTTGTCCAGCTACAGCCGCATGACGCGTCTGGGCGCCAAGTTCGGCCATGCCTTTTTGTATCTCTGTCTGTTCGCTGTGATGATTGCCGGTTACCTGATTTCCACCGCAGAAGGTGCCGGGATTCCGGTGTTTGACTGGTTTGAAGTGCCTGCCCTGATTTCCGGACTACCGGACCAGGCAGATAACGCCGGTGCGATTCACCTCTACCTGGCGTGGGTGCTGGTAATTTTTTCCGTACTCCATGCGTTGGCAGCATTGAAGCACCACTTTATCGACCGTGATGTGACCCTCAAGCGAATGCTGGGTCGCAAAGCCTGAAGTTCAACCTCGACTCCCAAGGAAAACAAAGCATGTTGAAAAAGACTCTCGCCGCCCTGGCAATCGGTTCGGCCCTGCTGTCCGCTAATGTGATGGCTGCGGACTACGTTGTAGACACAACAGGCCAGCACGCCTTCGTCAACTTCAAGATCAGCCACCTGGGCTACAGCTACATCACCGGTACCTTCAAGACCATGGACGGCAAGTTCAGCTTCGACGCTGCCAAACCTGAAGACAGCAAGATCGAGTTCAACGTGAACCCCGCCAGCGTCTTCACCAACAACGCCGAACGTGACAAGCACGTCTCCAGCAAAGACTTCCTGAAAGTGGCTGATTTCCCCAAGGCCACATTCGTGTCCACCAGCGTTAAAGCCACCGGTAAAAACGCTGATGGCAAAGACACGGCCGACGTGACCGGCGACCTGACGATTGCTGGCGTAACCAAGCCAGTCGTGATCAAGGCCACTTTCCTGGGTGAAGGCAAGGATCCATGGGGCGGCTACCGTGCAGGCTTCGAGGGTACTACCAGCATCAAGCGTTCCGATTTCGGCAAGATGATGGACCTGGGTCCACAGTCTGACGCCGTCGATCTGTACGTCAGTTTTGAAGGTATCAAAGCGAAGTAATGCTGAGACTGTAGGAGCCGGCTTGCTGGCGATAGCGTCTTTTGCGGCACAACAGAAACCGAGTCGCCCCAATCGCCAGCAAGCCGGCTCCTACGGATGAACAAAAAAATGCCCCGGACCTTTCGGTTCGGGGCATTTTTTATTGCGGCGATAACTCAGCGATTGCGGGTCAGCAGCGCTGGCTTCTCACCACGAGGGCGGCTTGGCAGTTGATCCAGTTGCTCAGGTGTCGGGAAGCGGTCAGCCTTCGACTCCTTGTGCATGATCTTCGGTGCCGGGCCACGCGGGTTTTGCACGGCCGGTTCCGAACGAGGTTGATCGTCACGGGCCGGGCGGCGATTGCGCGAGTCTTCGCGGCGGGCCTGGCCGTCGCGCGGTGCGCCATTGCGTGGGCCGTTGCGCTTGGCCGGTGGGGTGCCGGTGGTGGCGCCGTCGCTGTTGCGCGGACCGTTCTGGCGACCTTGTGGTTTGCCGGAACGGGGAGCGCCCGAACCTGCCGCGGTGCCTTGTGCCGGAGCACCCGGACGGCGACCACGGCCTTGAGCCGGCTTCTGCTGCGGCACGTAGTCGACGCGGTTACCGAAGTTATCGATATCGTCGTCCAGGAACTCGTCCGGGGCACGATCAGCGGCTGCGCGTGGTGGCTGGCTCGGCTGACGCTGTTCGCGGGCCGGGGTACCTTCGCGAGGTTTTTGCTGACGGGCCGGGCGCTCACCGCGCTCACCCGCCGGTTTTTCCTTGCCCTTGTCTTTGCCTTTGTCCTTGCGACCGCCACCGCTGCCGTTCGGACCGTCGCCGCGCGGGCCACGTGGATTGCGTGGGTTACGCATGTCCGGACGCTCGCGCACTTCTGGTTTCTCGGCTTCCACGGCACTCGCATCGAAGCCCATCAGGTCGCCGTCGGCGATTTTCTGTTTGGTCATGCGCTCGATGCTTTTCAGCAGTTTTTCTTCGTCCGGGGCTACCAGCGAAATCGCCTCGCCCGAACGACCGGCACGGCCGGTACGACCGATACGGTGCACGTAATCTTCATCGACGTTTGGCAGTTCGAAGTTGACCACGTGTGGTAACTGGTCGATGTCCAGGCCGCGAGCGGCGATGTCGGTGGCGACCAGGATGCGCACAGTACCGGCCTTGAAATCGGCCAGGGCTTTGGTGCGGGCGTTCTGGCTCTTGTTGCCGTGGATTGCGACGGCGCTCAGGCCGTGTTTGTCCAGGTACTCGGCCAGACGGTTGGCGCCGTGCTTGGTGCGGGTGAACACCAGCACCTGTTCCCACGCGCCGGCGGTGATCAGGTGCGCCAGCAGGGAGCGCTTGTGACTGGCGGCCAGGCGGAACACGCGCTGTTCGATACGCTCGACCGTGGTGTTCGGCGGCGTGACTTCGATGCGTTCCGGGTTGTGCAGCAGCTTGCCGGCGAGGTCGGTGATGTCTTTGGAGAAGGTCGCCGAGAACAGCAGGTTCTGCCGTTTGGCCGGCAGACGCGCCAGGACTTTCTTCACGTCATGGACGAAGCCCATGTCGAGCATGCGGTCGGCTTCGTCCAGCACGAGGATTTCCACGTGGGACAGGTCGACGCTGCCTTGGCCGGCGAGGTCGAGCAAGCGGCCAGGGCAGGCCACCAGCACGTCCACGCCACGGGACATGGCCTGAACCTGAGGGTTCATGCCGACACCGCCGAAGATGCAGGCGCTGACGAACTTCAGGTCGCGGGCATAGACCTTGAAGCTTTCATGCACTTGGGCTGCGAGTTCGCGGGTCGGGGTCAGGACCAGCACGCGTGGCTGGCGCGGACCGTGACGCTGGGACTTGTCCGGGTGACCGTTAGGGAACAACCGCTCCAGGATCGGAAGGGCGAAACCGCCGGTTTTACCAGTACCTGTCTGTGCCGCGACCATCAGGTCGCGACCTTGCAACACGGCGGGAATGGCCCGCTGTTGCACCGGAGTAGGCTCGGTATAGCCCGCCGCCTCGATGGCGCGGACTAAAGCCTCGGAGAGACCGAGGGAAGCAAAGGACATGAGAAATCCTGTTTTAGTTAGGGCTTGGCCCAATGGGAGTCTTGCCTGGCGCGAATGGCGTTTAAGGAGACGCTATCCCGTCCGGTCCTGCTGGGTCTCGAAGGCTCGTCTGCAAGCGCTCGCGCGGGCTGAAAGCTGCGCAGTAGCGGGGTCGAGATGCCTTTAACGATTCCGAGCGTCCGGGCGTGAGCCTGGCGGGAAGGCCGGAGTATAACAGAGCAATCACTGCGCGCTGCTTTCATGCTGCTCAACGGTTTTTTCCGAGGTCGCCGCGGTCTTTTCAGCCTTCACGCTGGCGGCCGGTACCGCGCCGTAGCGGGCGCTCAGTTCAGCGTAGGCGGGCTCGCGCTTGAAACGCTTGAGTTCGGCACCGAAACGCTGCACCAGCAAATCCATGCCTGCATTGCGCCGTACCGCGAGAAACTGACTTTGCTGGCTGATGATCGTGGGGTTTTCAGTGATCTTGTCGCGGATGCCCAGTTCGTCGAGCAAATGCTGGCCGACCCGGCGGTCGGTAATCAGCAGGTCAATCCGCCCGCGTACCAGTTTGCCGAAGTTGGCCTCATGGGTGGGGGCCGGCTCGCGGGTGAACAGCGTCGATTCGCTGAAATCCTTGCTGTACAGGTAACCCGGCGAGGTTCCGACGGTCAGGCCGCGCAATTCATCGAGGGTGCGAAAGGGATGGGGCCGGGCATTGGCGTAGAACATTACGAACTGGACTTCAGACAGGGGTTCGCTGGGGTAGAGCAGGGTCGCATCACGCTCGTCGCTGTGAAAGATGTCCAGCGCGCCATCGGCCTGACCCGATTCAAGCATCGACAGGCAGCGTTTCCAGGGCAGGAACTGCCATTCCACTTCGATGCCCAGGCGTTTGAAGACAATCGCAGTGGTTTCGTAGTCCAGGCCCAGTGATTTGCCGTTGTCTTCGTATACGTAAGGTGCCCACGGCTCCGTGACAATACGCAGCCTCTCGCCCCGGGCGGCGAAGCTCAGGCAAGTGAAGACAAGCACGGCGATTAACTGCGTGATCAAAGGCATGGCTTGAGATTACGACGAGAAACCGGAAAGAGCCAGAAACTGACCGCAGATGCTCTAACTCCGTGGGTTGCCGCACATTAATAGTGCGCTGAAAGCAAAAGATCGCAGCCTGCGGCAGCTCCTACAGGGAATACACATTTCTCTGTAGGAGCTGCCGCAGGCTGCGATCTTTTGTTCTTGCTTTAACGACTTTTAACGCGGCAGCTTCAGGTTTTTCCACACCGCCAGGCTCGCTTCAGCCTGGTTCAGCGTGTAGAAGTGCAGCCCTGGAGCGCCACCCTGCAGCAGTTGTTCGCACATCTCGGTGATGACCTGTTCGCCAAAGCGCTGAATGCTCTGGGTGTCGTCGCCGTAGGCTTCCAGTTGCTTGCGGATCCAGCGCGGGATTTCCGCACCGCAGGCATCGGAGAAGCGCGCCAGCTTGCTGTAGTTGGTGATCGGCATGATGCCCGGCACGATCGGGATGTTCACACCCAATGCCCGCACGCGCTCCACGAAGTAGAAGTAGCAGTCGGCATTGAAGAAGTACTGGGTGATCGCACTGTCGGCGCCAGCGTTGGCCTTGCGCACGAAATTGGCGACATCGTCTTCGAAATTGCGTGCTTGCGGATGCATTTCCGGGTAGGCGGCAACTTCGATGTGGAAATGATCGCCGGTTTCTTCACGAATGAATTCAACCAGGTCGTTGGCGTGGCGCATTTCACCACTGGCCATGCCCATGCCCGAAGGCAAGTCACCGCGCAGGGCGACGATACGCTTGATGCCGGCGGCCTTGTACTGAGCCAGCAGGCCGCGCAGGTCAGCTTTGCTATCGCCCACGCAGGACAGGTGCGGGGCGGCAGGGATTTTGACTTCGCTTTCGAGCTGCAACACGGTGTTCAGCGTGCGATCACGGGTCGAACCGCCGGCGCCGTAGGTGCAGGAGAAGAAATCGGGGTTGTAGCTGGCCAGCTGGCGAGCAGTGGCGAGCAGCTTTTCTTGCCCAGCATCGGTCTTCGTAGGGAAGAACTCGAAGCTGTAGCGACGATCTTGGGACATGGGAATACCCTTGAAAACGCGTAAGCCTGTGAGGCTTGCACATCCCATGTGGGAGCGGGCTTGCTCGCGAAAGCGGTGGGTCAGTCGACATTAATGTTGAATGATAAGCCGCATTCGCGAGCAAGCCCGCTCCCACAGGGAGAGCAGGCAGCAGAACCGATCAGTAGCGGTAAGCGTGCGGCTTGAACGGACCTTCGACGGTTACGCCGATGTAGTCGGCCTGGGTCTTGGTCAGTTGAGTCACAACGCCGCCGAAGCCACGGACCATTTCCAGGGCCACTTCTTCGTCGAGTTTCTTCGGCAGCACTTCAACGGTCAGGCGCTCGGCTTTCTGGGCTGGCGACAGGTCGGCGTACTTCTGGCCGAACAGGAAGATCTGCGCCAGAACCTGGTTGGCGAACGAACCGTCCATGATGCGGCTCGGGTGGCCGGTTGCGTTGCCCAGGTTAACCAGACGGCCTTCGGCCAGCAGGATCAGGTAGTCGTCGTTATGCGGGTCGAAATCGCCAGCGCCGGTACGGTGGATCTTGTGCACCTGCGGCTTCACTTCTTCCCATGCCCAGTTTTTGCGCATGAAAGCGGTGTCGATTTCGTTGTCGAAGTGACCGATGTTGCAGACAACAGCACGCTTCTTCAGGGCTTTGAGCATGTTCGAGTCGCAAACATTGACGTTGCCGGTGGTAGTCACGATCAGGTCGATCTTGCCCAGCAGGGCCTTGTCGATGCTGGCTTCAGTACCGTTGTTGATACCGTCGATGAACGGCGAAACCACTTCGAAACCGTCCATGCAGGCTTGCATGGCGCAGATCGGGTCGACTTCGGAAACCTTGACGATCATGCCTTCTTGACGCAGGGACTGAGCGGAACCCTTGCCCACGTCGCCGTAGCCGATGACCAGCGCTTGCTTGCCGGACAGCAGGTGGTCGGTGCCGCGCTTGATCGCATCGTTCAGGCTGTGACGGCAGCCGTACTTGTTGTCGTTCTTGCTCTTGGTCACCGAGTCGTTGACGTTGATGGCCGGGATTTTCAGCTCGCCCTTGGCCAGCATGTCCAGCAGGCGGTGAACGCCGGTGGTGGTTTCTTCGGTCACGCCGTGGACGCGGTCCAGAACCTGTGGGTACTTCTTGTGCAGCAGCTCGGTCAGGTCGCCGCCGTCGTCGAGGATCATGTTGGCGTCCCATGGCTGGCCATCCTTGAGGATGGTTTGCTCCAGGCACCACTCGTACTCTTGTTCGGTTTCACCTTTCCAGGCGAAAACGGGGATGCCGGCAGCAGCGATGGACGCGGCGGCCTGATCCTGAGTCGAGAAAATGTTGCAGGACGACCAGCGCACTTCGGCACCCAGGGCAACCAGGGTTTCGATCAGCACGGCAGTCTGAATGGTCATGTGGATGCAACCGAGGATCTTCGCGCCCTTGAGCGGTTGCTCAACGGAGTACTTGCGACGCAGACCCATCAGGGCCGGCATTTCGGATTCGGCGATGATGGTTTCGCGACGGCCCCAGGCAGCCAGGGACATGTCGGCGACTTTGTAATCGGTAAAATCTGCAGGCGTGATAACAGCGCTCATGAAGAGCCTCCATTCGTAATGTATGCGAATGGGCGCCGTTGTGCGTTTAGTGTCTGGCTTAAGGCCAGGCAACGCCCCATCCGAGCCTGACAGGTCTAGCCTGCTGCAGCGCCCCTCGGACAGGTGGCGGGAAAACGGTATCAAGTGATGATGACCGTTTTGAAACGGGGGCGATTATAGCGGGCTATGCTGATCTTCCAAAGCGTTTCTGTCAGTCAATGTCCGAACGGTAATCGAGACCATAGTCGAAGCTTGATAGAGCTCTAGTCCGGGCTCTGCCATGATGCCGGGCATCAATCGGCAAGATGGTCAGGAGTGAATATGAATTTCCACACCCGCAAATGGGTAAAACCCGAAGACCTCAACCCCAACGGCACGTTGTTCGGCGGCAGCCTGTTGCGCTGGATCGACGAAGAGGCGGCGATCTACGCCATCGTCCAGTTGGGCAACCAGCGTGTGGTCACCAAGTACATTTCCGAAATCAACTTCGTCAGCGCCTCGCGCCAGGGCGACATCATCGAACTGGGCATCACGGCGACCGAGTTCGGCCGCACCTCGATCACCCTGACCTGCGAAGTGCGCAACAAGATCACCCGCAAGAGCATCCTCACGGTCGAGAAAATGGTCTTCGTGAACCTCGGTGAAGACGGCTTGCCGGCGCCTCACGGGCGAACCGAGATCAAGTACGTCAAGGACCAGTTCAAGGATGATGACGCCGTTCAGTAAGATCGGCGTCGTTTTCTTCGCGAGCAAGCCCGCTCCCACATTGGAATGCGTTTCAAATGTTGCCGTGGTGTTGCATGAAATCATCCGCACCGCGCCGCTGGCGATAGATGAAGAACAACGCAGTCAGCACGGTCAGCCCGCTGACCAATGCGCCAGTCCAGGGTAAATCCGCCAGGTCCGCGCCACTGGCCACCACCAGGCCGCCAATCCATGCGCCGGCGGCGTTGCCGAGGTTGAAGGCGCTCTGGTTCAGGGTCGAACCCAGGTTCGGTGCTTCATGAGCCTGATCGATGATCAGCAACTGCAGGATCGGGCACAGTGCAAAGGCGAAAGTCCCCCACAGCACGAGCGTGATCGCAGCCGGGATCACCGAGTGACTGGTTTGCGTGAATGCCGCCAGCACCACCAGTACCGCAAGCGCCATACCCACCAGCGATGGCAGTAGCCGACTGTCCGCCAGACGACCACCGAGCATGCTGCCGGCGGTCAAGCCAACGCCGAACAACAGCAACATAAGGGTGACGCCGTGAGGGCTGACACCGGTGATGTCCTGCAGGATCGGCGCAATGTAGGTGAATACACTGAACAGGCTGGTCGAGGCCAGCACACTCATGCCCAGGGCCAGCAATACGCTGGCCTTGCCCAGCACCTTGAACTCGCTGGCCAGGTTGGCCTTATCCATCGCGATGTGTTTCGGCAGCCAGATCCATTGCGCAATCGCGGCCAAAACACCAATCACCGATACCGCCCAGAACGTCGAGCGCCAACCCGCGTATTGCCCGAGTGCGGTGCCCAATGGCACACCGAGTACATTGGCCAGGGTCAGGCCGGTGAACATCATGGCAATTGCCTGGGCCCGTTTGTTGGGGGCGACCAGCCCGGCGGCCACTACCGAACCGATGCCGAAAAATGCGCCGTGGCACAGTGCCGTGATCACTCGCGCGGCCATCAGCGTGGCGTAATTCGGCGCCAGTGCGCAGAGCATGTTGCCGAGGATGAACATCAGTGTCATGCCCAGCAGGGTGGCTTTACGCGGCATATTGGCGGTGCCGACGGCGAGGATCGGCGCGCCGAACACTACGCCCAGGGCATAGCCGGTGATCAGCAATCCGGCATCGGGAATGCTCACGCCGAGGTCGCGGGCGACGTCGGGCAACAGACCCATGATGACGAATTCGGTGGTGCCGATGCCGAAGGCGGCAACAGCGAGGGCAAGCAAGGCGAGTGGCATGCGCAAGGTCTCTGTCGGTAGTCTTGACGCTGTGATCAGGCATACGCAGGCCGACGACCGTTCTCGACGAGAGTGGGCCGGGCAGAATTTTTATTGGAATTAGTCTGTGCGCAACTGAGTGCGGCGTGGTCGCTTGCAGTATAAACAGCCACTGAAATATGGCGAATCAATTCTATACCTGGCCCATGTAGGAGCGAGCTTGCTCGCGATGGACGTGAACGAAGACGTGTATTCACTGGTTGGCTGCGGTGTCCTCACGTTTTTCGCGAGCAAGCTCGCTCCTACAAAGGGCAGGGTCAAAAAAGGGAGTAGGCCGTGCTTGCGACGGCGTTGGTGTTGGTGGCGGCGCTGTTGCATGCGGCGTGGAATACCCTGATCAAGTTCAGTGCGGAGCGGCTGTTGGTAGTGGCCTGCATGGACAGTGTGGCGCTGCTCTTTGTCGCGCTGATGTTGCCGTTCCTGAGCGTGCCGCCGCTGGAAATCTGGCCGTGGATCCTGGCGTCGGCGGCGTTCGAGTTGCTCTATCGCTATTTGCTGATCCAGGCCTATCGGGTTGGCGACCTCGGGTTGGTCTATCCATTGATGCGCGGCCTGTCACCGTTGGTGGTGCTGGCGCTGACGCTGATCTTTGCCGGGGAAGTGCTGACCCCTCAACAGATTTTCGGCATCCTGCTGATCCCGTTCGGCATGTTGTGCCTGCTCTGGCAGGGTGGTGGCGGTGCGCGCCTGCCGTGGTCGATGTTGCCGGTGGTGGCGTTGATCGGCCTGTGCATCGGTTGCTACACCTACATTGACGGGCAGGCATTGCGGCGCTGGTCTCATCCACTGGATTACCTGGTCTGGGTCACTTTGCTTAGCGCCTGGCCGTTTCCGCTGTTGGCGTTGGTGAGCAAGCGCCCCGCGTTCATGTTGTTCTGGCGCGAGCAGTGGCGGCTTGGCCTGGCGGTCGGGTTTTGCGTGTTATTCAGCTACGCTCTGGTGCTGTGGGCGATGCAACTGGGTTCGATTGCCGAAGCGGCGGCATTGCGCGAGATCAGTGTGATTCTGGTGGTGCTGTTTGGCATGCGTTACCTCAAGGAGCCTTTCGGTCGGCCTCGGCTCCTGGCCTGCGGGCTGGTACTGATCGGCATACTGGTGATGAAGTTTTGATCGCTCCGATGAAATTCGATTTTCTATGAACTTGAACAAAGGACGGCGTTATGACGGTGGCTCTGTGGTGCATTTTGATCGCGATTCTCCTGCCGTATGTATGTACGTGGGTCGCCAAGATCAGTGGCGGGTTCAGGCTGAAAGACAATCATGACCCTCGGGATTTTCTCGACTCTCTGGAAGGCTTGGGCAGGCGGGCGCACGCGGCGCAGTTGAACAGTTTTGAAGTGATTCCGGCGTTTGCCGCGGCGGTGATCGTGGCGCACCTGGCCGGCAATGCCGAACTGGTGACGATCAATGTGCTGTCGGTGTTGTTTATTACCAGCCGCCTGCTCTACATCATTTGCTATCTGGCGGACTGGGCGACGCTGCGGTCGCTGGTGTGGTTGGTGGGGATAGGGTTGATCGTGAGCTTCTTTGTTGTGTCGGCCTGAAAGATCTTCAGGGTTTTTTCGGGCCTCTTCGCGAGCAAGCCCGCTCCCACATTTTGATTTTCAGTGAACACAAAATCTGTGTTCGACGATGATCCAGTGTGGGAGCGGGCTTGCTCGCGAAAGCGGTCAGTCAGGCAATACGGGACTCAAGGATTGGCTTTGACCGCATCCGCCACCTGCGGCACTTGCGGCAACGCAGCACCTTTGGGCCAGAGCATCCAGATCTGCCCCTGTTGTTTCATGTCCCCGGCCAATTGCCCGGCTGCATCGCCGGTACCCCAGAACAGATCCGCCCGAACCTCGCCGGCAATTGCGCCGCCGGTGTCTTGCGCGGCCACTGGGCGAACCAGGGCTGTGCCGTCCGGTTTGGTGGTGGACAGCCACAACAGGCTGCCCAGCGGAATCACCTTGCGATCCACCGCCGCGCTGTAACCGGCGGTCAGCGGTACGTTCAACGAGCCGCGCGGACCTTCGTTGCTGTCCGGGTTGCGGGTGAAGAACACATAGCTGGGGTTGCTGCCGAGCAGTTCGGGAATCCGCGACGGATTGGCCTTGGCCCAGGTGCTGATGGCACCCATGGTCACGTCTTCCTTTTTCAACTCGCCTTGCTCGACCAGCCAACGGCCGATCGGTCGATACGGATGGCCATTCTGATCGGCATAGGCAATGCGCAACTGGCGACCATTGTCGAGCTGGATGCGACCCGAGCCCTGGATCTGCAGGAACTGCAGGTTCATCGGATCGGTCAGCCAGGCCACGACCGGCGCCTTGACCCCTTTGTTTTCGATGGTTGCCGCATCGTCGTAGGGCTTGAGCACGCGACCTTCGAGCCGGCCGCGCAGGCGCTTGCCCTTGAGCTCCGGGTAAATGCTGTCGAGGGCGACGATGATCATGTCCTCGGGGACGCCATACACCGGGACATTGGCAGCGCTGGTCTGGTTCAGGCTCCCGGGATAGACCGGTTCGTAGTAGCCGGTGATCAGGCCGTTGGGGTTGTCGTTGGCGGCGCGCAGGCCATAGACATCGAGGTTCTGCTTGAGAAAACCACGGATGTCGCCGGCGGTTTGCGGCACGTTGGCGGCTGCTGCGCAGGTGCCACCCCAGACCGGGTCGGCCTTGAGTCGGGTGCAGGCGCTGCGCCATGAACCGAAACCGGCGACGAGGTCGCTGTCGGATACCGCCGGCAGAGCTTCCCACGTGGCACTGGAGTAGGTAGCCAGGGCGTGGGTTTTCGGTTGTTGCTTGTCGCCACCGGTGCAGCCCGCGAGCAGGGCCACCATCGGCAGGGTCCAGGCCAGGCTGTGGCGCCATGCCTTGAAACGGCTGTTCATGGAGTGATTCCTTTGCCGGTTGCCTGAGCGCTCCATGCGCTCAGGCAACCCTTGTTGATAATAGGGCTATTGGTCTTTGCCGATGACACGAGGATACTGGCCGCCGTTTCCGTGACCTGAAGCCACCATGACTCTTAAAAGACTTTCTGTTGTATTGCTGGCCTGTCTGACGTTGTCCGCTTGTGGCGGCATCGATCCCAACTCGCCGCTCGGTCAGCGCAAGGCCATTTTCAAGCAGATGCTCAAGACCGGCGAAGACCTGGGTGGCATGTTGCGTGGGCGTATTGCGTTCGATGGCCCGAAGTTCGCCGAGGGCGCGGTGAAACTCGATGTGCTGTCCCGTGAGCCGTGGCAACATTTCCCGCAAGTGCGCGAGGACGATCACACCAGCGCCAAGAGCGATGTCTGGGAGCAACAGGCACGCTTTCAGACAATGGCCCGTGACCTCGAGAGCGCCACCGGTGAATTGGTGATCGCCAGTCAGGTTCAACCCTACAAGGCCAGCAACCTGGGGCCGGCGGTGCAGAAAGTCGAAGATGCTTGCAGTGCGTGTCATAAGGCGTTTCGGGATCATTGATTGGTGTTGAGCGGTCTGACGCCTTCGCGAGCAAGCCCGCTCCCACATTGAATTTCGGCTGGCACAAATGTTGTGTTCACTGAAGAACCAGTGTGGGAGCGGGCTTGCTCGCGAAGGCTGCTTTAGTAGCACCAAAGATCCATGTTCGTTGCCAGTGCTTATTTATCCAGCTCATCCAGGGCGTCCTGCAATTCCTTGCGGGCATCGGCGAGTTTGTCTTTGCGCTTGTTGATCTTGTCGGGGTCGCCTTTGCTCATGGCCTTGTCCAGGTCCGCCTGACGCTTGCTGACTTCGTGCTTGGCATCGAGCACCTTGTTTTCCCGTTCTTTTTTCAGCGAGGCGTCGGTGCAGTTCGCTTCGACTTCGCTCAGGGCTTTTTCCAGGCCCGCCTGCTGGTCGGCATTGCCGTGGACCTTGGCCAATTCGATCTGGTTGACAATGCCTTGCTTCTTGGCGGCGCAACCGGTCAGCCCCGGCGCTTCCTCGTTTGCCATCAACGGGGTGGCCAGCACGCTGCAAAGGGTCAACAGGGCGAGCGGTGAAAGAAATTTCATAAAAGCTCCATGCATGTAAGAAGGCAAGCAGGCCGGTGTGGCAATGGCTTGTTGGAGCCCAGCGGTCCCGTGGGGTTCCCGGTGGGCGCAGGGCAGGCAGCTAAAAGCCGTCAATTCCAGCATCACGTAACGCTTCACTCAAGGCCAGGACCTGCGGGTTGCGGAAAAAAGCGTTCAGTTGCGCCGCGCGTCCCGGCCCGATACCGGCCTCGGCCTGCCATTGTTCGATATCTCGCTGTGCCAGTAGCTGCCATGCATCGCCGAGGTGCGCCTGACCTGTCGGTGGCAGTCCCAGGGCTTTCAGCCAGAGCGCGAACGGGCGTTGCCTGGCCAGGTTGAAACTGTCTGCAAGGCGAGTGGCACTGCGCTCGCCGAAACCGTCAATGGTAGCAAGCTCTTGGGCATCGAGGGTCAACCAATCCAGCAGACCGTTCAGGCGACCTGTTGCAAGAAGCTTTTCCCACGTGCCCGGACCCACATTGGGCAGCGCCAACCCCTGTTTGCTGCTGAGCCAGCTCAGGCGCGCGAGAAACTGGCTTTCGCAGCCCGGGGTCGGTTGCCAGCAACTCAACGCATGAAAGTCCGCTGCCTGCGGCGCGTTCAATTCGGCGCGTTCGCTGCTGCGTAATACGACACTATCGAGCCGGGGAATAGTCAGCCCGGCCAGGCTGATGGCGACCTGATCACCCGGACGGATGTCCAGCGTCTGCCAGCGTTGCAGGGAGCTGACACTGACGCGCCTGATCTGCCGGTCATCCAACATCACCGGGGTCAGTTCAAGTACCGGAGTGATCCGTCCGGTCCGGCCGATCCTGAAGTGAACCTGGCGGACTTCGGCCAGTGCCTGGGCAAAGGGGTATTTCCAGGCGATGGCCCAGTAGGGTGACTTGGCCTGCCAGCGTTCGGCGGCTGGGCGCTGGGCCTGGCGCAGGACGATGCCATCGCTGGCAAAGGGCAGGGGGGAGCGATACCAGTGTTCGCGCCAGCGTTCGGCGTCGACGATGGTGCCGATTGGCTGGCTGTATGCCGTGGTGCTCGGGAAACCCAGCGCATTCAGTGTCTCGACGCGGGTGGGCAAGCTTGCCGGGCCTTGTGGCCAATCCCAGACAAACAGATCGATGCCGGCGGCCTGCTCGGCGCTCAAGACCTTGCGCGCCATCATGCCGGCCACCGTGGCGCGAGCGTTGAGGCTGCCGGCCCGGGCTTGCACATGATCGCTCAGGCGCCAATACAGTTCGCCCTGTACGAGCAAGTCCCGGGGCTGCGATAGCCGTTGCGGGATGGCCGGAATTTGCCGTGCCGGAACTGTCCAGTCCTGACCGCTCTCGCCGTCACCACGGCTGATTGCCTGGGCCAGCAGACCGTTGCGGTAAACCAGGGTCACCGCCACGCCATCGATTTTTGGCTGGACCCAGACGTCCGTTCGATCACGCAGCCATTTTTCCACGGCGGTTCGATCGTGCAGTTTGTCCAGGCCGGTGTGGGCGATGGGGTGAGACAACGTGCCGCGTGCAGTGCGCAAGGGGGCTGCGGACGGGCTCAGGTTGAAGCAGTGGCGCCATTGGGTCAGTCGTGCGCGGGACTGGTCGTAGAGTTCGTCGGCGACCAGTGAATGTCCCTGACTGTGATAGCTGTCGTCCCATAAGTCGATCTGCTGTTGCAGTGTGCCGACTTCGTTCAGAGCGCGTTCGGATGGCCAGTCCGGGCACTCGGTGGCACTGGCATTCAGGCAGGCAAGGGTCAGTAGGGCGGCGAAAAACAGGCGCAGGTCGGGAAGCATCTTGAGCGTCCTTGCTCGGTGAGGTGCTTGAAGGCTAGGTCAGTATCTGTCGGTGCAGCGAGGGGGTGTTTTGCCGGGTATTTCCGGTGGCTGTGCTGGCCTCTTCGCGAGCAAGCCCGCTCCCACATTTGGAACGCATTCCCCTGTGGGAGCGGGCTTGCTCGCGAAGGCCGCGATGCGGTGTAGAGCGAATCCCAATAAAAAGCCCCGCAAGGCGCGAACCGTGCGGGGCTTCGGGTGTTGCGGGGAAGTCTTACAGGCCGGCAGCAGCGCGCAAAGCGTCGGCGCGGTCGGTTTTTTCCCAGGTGAAGGTGGTGAAGGTGTCTTCGCCAACAGTCTTGGTTGCCGGGGTGCGACCGAAGTGGCCGTACGCCGCGGTTTCGCGGTACATCGGGTGCAGCAGGTCGAGCATGGTGGTGATCGCGTATGGACGCAGGTCGAACACTTCACGGACCAGTTTGACGATCTTGTCATCGCTGATCTTGCCGGTGCCGAAGGTGTTCAGCGAGATCGACGTCGGTTGGGCAACGCCGATGGCGTAGGAAACCTGGATCTCGCAGCGATCGGCCAGGCCGGCAGCCACGATGTTCTTGGCTACGTAACGACCGGCGTAGGCGGCCGAACGGTCAACCTTCGATGGATCTTTACCGGAGAACGCGCCACCGCCGTGACGGGCCATGCCGCCGTAGCTGTCGACGATGATCTTGCGGCCGGTCAGGCCACAGTCGCCCACCGGGCCACCAATGATGAACTGGCCGGTCGGGTTGATGTGGAACTGGGTGTCCTTGCTCAGCAGTTCGGCAGGCAGCACGTGCTTGACGATCAGTTCCATCACGCCTTCGCGCAGGTCGTTGTACGACACTTCCGGGTTGTGCTGAGTCGACAGAACAACGGCGTCGATACCGACAACCTTGCCGTTTTCGTAGCGGCAGGTGACCTGCGACTTGGCATCCGGGCGCAGCCAAGGCAGCAGACCGGATTTACGGGCTTCGGCCTGACGCTGCACCAGTTGGTGCGAGAAGGTGATCGGTGCTGGCATCAGCACGTCGGTTTCGTTGCTGGCGTAGCCGAACATCAGGCCCTGGTCGCCGGCGCCCTGATCTTCAGGCTTGGCACGGTCGACACCCTGGTTGATGTCAGGGGACTGCTTGCCGATGATGTTCATCACGCCGCAGGTCGCGCCGTCGAAGCCGACGTTGGAACTGGTGTAGCCGATGTCGGTGATCACGTCACGAACGATCTGCTCCAGGTCAACCCAGGCCGAGGTGGTGACTTCGCCGGCGATGATTGCCACGCCCGTTTTCACCAGAGTCTCGCACGCCACACGGGCGAACTTGTCTTCAGCAATGATGGCGTCCAGCACCGCATCAGAAATCTGGTCGGCGATTTTGTCCGGATGCCCTTCAGACACGGACTCGGAGGTGAAAAGGGAGTATTCGCTCATCTCGATGTTTTCCTGAAATTACCGATGGTGAGTGTCGCCAGCCGGTCGCTGAAAATGGCGGACCTGGATCTGGAAACCATTGCGTAAGCCTACATAGAGGCTTTCCCCGGGAGCGAGTCCCGCAGCGGTGGCCCAACGGGCCAAATCGTCCTGTTCAAACCCCAGCCAGAGATCACCGCAGGCCTCCTTGGCCCAACTCTGGTTGTGGCTACATAACTCTGTCACTAACAGGCTACCGCCTGGTTGCAGCAAGCGGGCCATGTGCTTGAGCGCATCGGCCGGCGCGGCAAAATGGTGCAGCACCATGTTCAGTACCACGCAATCGGCCTTGAGGCTGACGCCATTCAATGCATCGGCCAGTTGCAGGCTAACGTTAGTCAGCTTGTCGCGTTCGCAGACCTGGCGCGCCAGTTCGAGCATCGCGGTGCTGTTGTCCAGCGCCGTGACTTGCGAGAAGCGGCGCGCCAGTTCCGGCAGGAATGCGCCATCGCCGGGGCCGACTTCAATGGCTGTGGCGTCTTTGTCGAAGCTCAGCTTGTCGAGCAGGGCCACCACGCTTTCGCGATATTGCGGCAGGCCGGCAATCAAGTCTTGCTGGGCGCGAAACTTCTCCGCAACCCGTGAGAAAAAGTCCTGGCTGGCCGCCGCACGTTGCCCATGGACCTGGGCGATGCGCGCCTGCACATCGGCCGGCAGCTTCAGGTTGTCCACTTCTTCGAGCAGCGCTGCGTGCAGCTTGCCGCCCAGCAACTCGGTGTGGGGCAGGGCGCGACGGTAGAAAATCGCATTGCCTTCGCGGCGCGTTGCCACCAGGCCGGCCTGGGCCAGAACCTTGAGGTGGTGGCTCATGCCTGACTGGCCGATGCCGAAGATCTGCGCCAGTTCCAGCACACCGAACGAATCGTTGGCCAATGCGCGCAAAACATTCAACCGCAGGGGATCGCCGCCAGCCTTGCACAAGGCCGCCAGCTCATCGCAATCGTCATGTTGAATGGAGGGCACGCGTAAGTTCATAGGGCCGGCAGTCTAGTCACGGGTCGAAGGCATCGCAAGAGCAATATCAAAAAGTTTTGATATTGCTCGATGGATGGCACTTCTTAACGTTAGCTTCAGTCAACAAATGAACAGCGGAAAGGTTTCATCAGTAGAAACCGTCGTTATCCATTGGAAAAACGCCTTCAGATGACTATCTGTCATTGCCCCGAGGCGGCCCGGTGAGGGAAAATGCTCGCCTTTTTTCCGTTTCGTTTTATTCACTCTCGATTCAATATCCGCAGGAGATCAGCGATGCCTAGCCGTCGTGAGCGTGCCAACGCCATTCGTGCCCTCAGCATGGATGCCGTGCAAAAAGCCAACAGCGGCCATCCCGGTGCCCCTATGGGTATGGCGGATATCGCCGAAGTACTTTGGCGCGACTACCTGAAGCACAACCCGAGCAATCCATCGTTCGCCGACCGTGACCGCTTCGTGCTGTCCAACGGCCACGGTTCGATGTTGATCTACTCGCTGCTGCACCTGACCGGCTACGACCTGTCGATCGACGACCTGAAACAGTTCCGTCAACTGCACAGCCGCACCCCGGGCCACCCGGAACTCGGTTACACCCCGGGCGTTGAAACCACCACCGGTCCACTGGGTCAGGGCCTGGCCAACGCCGTGGGTTTTGCCCTGGCAGAAAAAGTCATGGCGGCGCAGTTCAACCGTCCTGGCCACAACATCGTCGACCACCACACCTACGTGTTCCTGGGTGATGGCTGCATGATGGAAGGCATTTCCCACGAAGTCGCTTCCCTGGCCGGCACCCTGGGCCTGGGCAAACTGATTGCCTTCTACGATGACAACGGCATCTCCATCGACGGCGAAGTCGAAGGCTGGTTCACCGACGACACGCCGAAGCGTTTCGAATCCTACAACTGGCAAGTGATCCGCAACGTCGACGGTCACGACCCGGAAGAGATCAAGACCGCGATCGAGACTGCGCGCAAAAGCGCACAGCCAACCCTGATCTGCTGCAAGACCACCATCGGCTTCGGTTCGCCGAACAAGCAAGGCAAGGAAGACTGCCACGGCGCCCCGCTGGGTGACGCGGAAATCGCCCTGACCCGCGCGGCGCTGAAATGGAACCACGGCCCGTTCGAAATCCCGGCCGACATCTACGCCGAGTGGGACGCCAGGGAAGCAGGTAAAGCTGTGGAAGCCGAGTGGGACCAGCGTTTCGCTGCCTACTCCGCTGCGTTCCCGACTGAAGCCAACGAACTGATTCGTCGCCTGAGCGGTGACCTGCCAGCTGACTTCAGCGAAAAAGCCTCGGCCTACATCGCCGAAGTGGCCGCCAAGGGCGAAACCATCGCCAGCCGTAAAGCGAGCCAGAATGCCCTGAACGCATTTGGCCCGCTGCTGCCTGAATTCCTTGGCGGTTCGGCTGACCTGGCCGGTTCCAACCTGACCCTGTGGAAAGGTTGCAAAGGCGTCACCGCCGAAGACGCCAGCGGTAACTACATGTACTACGGCGTGCGCGAGTTCGGCATGACCGCGATCATGAACGGTGTTGCCCTGCACGGCGGCCTGGTGCCTTACGGCGCGACCTTCCTGATGTTCATGGAATACGCGCGCAACGCAGTACGCATGTCGGCCCTGATGAAGCAGCGCGTGATTCACGTCTACACCCACGACTCCATCGGTCTGGGCGAAGACGGCCCGACTCACCAGCCAATCGAGCAACTGGCCAGCCTGCGCTGCACGCCGAACCTCGATACCTGGCGTCCAGCCGACGCCGTTGAATCGGCGGTGTGCTGGAAGTACGCGCTGGAGCGCAAGGACGGTCCTTCGGCCCTGATCTTCTCGCGTCAGAACCTGCAGCACCAAACCCGCAATGCGATTCAGATCGAAGAGATCGCGCGTGGCGGTTACGTGTTGAAGGACTGCGCGGGCGAGCCTGAGCTGATCCTGATCGCCACCGGTTCGGAAGTGGGCCTGGCCGTTCAGGCCTACGACAAACTGACCGGGCAGGGCCGCAAGGTGCGCGTGGTTTCCATGCCGTGCACCAGCGTGTTCGATGCCCAGGACGCCGGCTACAAGCAATCGGTCCTGCCGTTGCAGGTCAGCGCCCGTATCGCCATCGAAGCTTCCCACGCCGACTACTGGTACAAGTACGTGGGCCTGGAAGGTCGCGTGATCGGCATGACCACCTACGGCGAGTCGGCGCCTGCGTCGGCCTTGTTCGAAGAGTTCGGCTTCACCCTGGAAAACATCCTGGGTCAGGCTGAAGAGCTGCTGGAAGACTAAAACACGACGCGGTGGCTCTTGCCGCCGCGATCCCCTTTCCAGCACAGTGGGATCCGAAGCTTGGAATTCACGTGACTTGAAGTCGCGG
>JADMIO011285611.1_pt1 | contig 46420 bp, 30 predicted proteins | sample 8958161 | NCBI WGS metagenome assembly JADMIO01 (sample SAMN16585339, study PRJNA669376) | soil metagenome | isolation source: Crop rotation soil | place: USA: Cullars Rotation, Alabama | collected 2011
CGCCGTTCCCCCCTCCACCACCGCCGGCAAGACCACGTCTCCCCGGTTCTCCGCAGACATCCTGATCGCGTAATACGACGGCGATCCGAAACTCCCCAGCGCGTCATAGCCTATCAAATCCGTCACCCAGGACGGCGGCCTCATGTTTGCGTTCACCAGCAGCGGCGCGTAACACGACATGATCACCACATCCGAATTCCGCTCCAGCCCCGTCAAGAGTGCGGCATCCCACAACGCCGCATTCAGCGTCGGCGTCACCGTCCGCAGTTGCCCGCTCTCCCGCGTCGCATACTCCCCTACCATGATCTTCGGACCCTTACGGTCATAGTTGTCATAGACGTAGACCCTGTCCAACATTTGCTCCGGCGTCTGGTAGAAATGATCGTCCACCGCGTCCGGCTTGCGGCTCGTCACCGGGATCGTCGCAATCACCTGGATCTGCGGATACTTCGCCTTGATGGCATCGTAGAACTGCGCGAATCGCCCGTCGTAGCGCCCGCGCACGGTGTCGAAGCTGTCCTCGTTGCCGATCTCCACGTAGCGCAGCTTGAACGGCGCCGGATGCCCATCTTTCGCCCGCTGCGCCCCCCACTTGGTCTCCGCCCCGCCCGTGATGTATTCGATTTCCTCCAGCGCCTCCTGCACATACGGCTCGAGTTCCGGCCCCGCTGCAACCCCCTGGAGCTTGAGCGCAAAGCCCGCAAACACCGCGACCATCGGCTCCATCTTCAGGTCTTCGCACCATTCCAGGTATTCCAGCAGCCCCATGCCATCCGACGACCGGTACCGCCACGGCGTCATGTGCCCGGGTCGCTGCTCCAGCGGGCCGATGGTTTCCTTCCAATTGAAGCGTTCGTTGAAATAGTCCCCCTGCAGGTAGTTGCCGCCGGGGAAGCGCAGGAACGCCGGCTTCATTCCAGCCAGCAGTTCCATCAGGTCCGGCCGCAGGCCATTTGGGCGATTGTTATAGGTCGGCGGAAAGAGCGACACGAGACTCAACCACAGCGAGCCCTTGCTGCCGGGTCCCGCCGATATGACAAACCGGTTCTCCGCGGATGCCGCCACGTCTCCGGTCTTGAGGGTCAGGGTGTATTTCTTCCATTCGGTGCCGACGGCGGGCACCGTTCCCGACACATGCACCTTCGCGCCGTCATTGCTTTCGATGTCGACGGTCAGCGGTCCGGTGAAATCCGCGCTGCCCCGGGCGTAGAAGGAAACCCGGTACTCCGTGTTGGGTCTGACTGGGATGCCCCAGTAGCCTTCATTGGCCACGCCCACGCGCGGCGGGCCCATGCCGCTTCCGCCGCCGGGGCTCGGCGACATATCCAGCCGCAGGCTGTACTGCAGGGCCGTCGCGTTCACCGGGTTGGCGGCATCGAGGATCATGCTGCCTTCCAGGCCGGCCGCTTTCACTACCGACCAGTGCAGCGGCTGCTCCGGCGGCTTCAGCGGTTCGGAATTGAGCGGCGGAATGTTGTTAAAATTGCGCCGTGGACCGGCCGGCGGCAGCACAGGGTCTTTAAACGTCCGGTTCTGGATCAGTTCTGCATACAAGCCGCCGTCGTACGCGTGATTGATTTCCTCGGTCATCAGCCCATAGAGCGTCGGGCTGATCTTCACGCCCGGCTGATCGACTTTGATCGTCAGCGTCACCGGCTCGGCCGCGTGCGCCACGCCCCCGGCAATTCCCGCCGTCAGCAGGGCAACGCCCATCACCATTGCCCAACGGCCGCCAGCAATCGCTCCACGCATGAGACATCCCTTTCAAAAACACCGGCCCCTTGAGTTGCCTGGCCGGCGGTCTCCTGATCCACGCTCACTTCACCTTGAGCCGCACGACCGTCACCGAATTCCCCGGGAATTCGTGCACGAATACCGGCCCGGCCACGGCAATCGTGATCTTCCGGGGCGCAATTAGCAGCGGCTCCGCCACGGTATTCACGTCGGTCGGAGCACCGGTAAGCAATTCCCCAACGGCATCCCCGTCGACTTGTTGCACGCCCTGCAGCCTGATTTGCATCCGCTGCGGCATCGCCACGACGTTAGCCACCTTCAGAATCACCGCGCCGCTGTCCGTGTCGCGGCTCGCGCTCGCAAAGAGCGTATCAGTCGGAGGAAGAGGTGCGGGAGGTCCGCCGCGGCCTCGGCCGCGCCCGGTCGCGGCTGTGGTCCCCGGGCCCGTCGTGGTCGCGGCAACAAGCGCAGTGGCCGGGGCGGTTGCCGTGGCGGGCCGCGGAGGCACGGTCGGGGGGATCTGCGGCTTCAATTGCACGGGCAGCACCGTGTCCCCGCGATTGTTGTAGAACATCTTCTGCACGTAATACGAAGGCGAGCCGTAACTCTGCAGCGTGTTGTACCCGATGAGGTCCGTCGGCCACTGCATGCCGCCGGGATTGATGTTGACGAACAGCGGCGCGTAGCAGGACATCACGACCAGGTCCGCGTTGCGCTCCAGGCCCGTGAGAAACGCCGCATCCGCGACGGCCGCGCTCAACTGGGGCGTCGGATTGCCGACGCGCGTCGCCCATTCCCCCACGAAAATCTTCGGACCCGTGCGCGGCCGGCTGTCGTACATGTGGGCGCGCGTCAGGGCCTGGGGGATGCTCATGTAGTAGTGCTCGTCGACGAGGTCGGGCGTCTGGGTGGTCAGCAGCCCCGGCGCGGAGGCAATGACCTGCAGGTGGGGGTATTTCGTTTTGATCGCGGCATAGAACATCGCGAAGCGGCCGTCATAGCTGGGCCGGCCGTTGTTGATATTGTCTTCATTGCCGATTTCGACGCAGGTCAGCTTGAACGGCTGTGGGTGTCCGTCCTTCGCCCGGCGGGCGCCCCACGCGGTCGTGACATCCCCCATCACGTATTCGATTTCATCGAGCGCATCCTGCACGTGCGGCTTGAGTTCGTCCCCCGTGAGAATCCGCGCGCCGCGATCGATGTGCAGGCCCGCGTAAACCGCCACCACCGGTTCGATCTTCAGGTCTTCGCACCACAAAAGGAATTCCAGCAGCCCCATGCCGTCGGACGAGCGGTAATTCCACGGGCTCAAGTGCGTCGGCCGCTCCTCGTAGGGCCCGATGGTCGCCTTCCAGTTGAACCGGTTCTCGACGTTGGCGCCTTCAAGGTAGTTGCCGCCGGGGAAGCGCAGGAATGCCGGATGCATCTCGTCGAGCAGTTGCATGAGGTCCGCGCGGAATCCATTGGGCCGATCGTGGAATGTCGGTGGAAACAGCGACACGAGGCTGAACCACACAGAACCCTTGTGATTGCCAGAAATGACAAACTTGGTATCGGCCGTCTCCTGGACCTGCCCAGTCTTGAGGGTGACGGCGTATCTTTTCCATTCCGCGCCGACTGATGGAACGGTTGCCGAGGCCAGCACCTTGCCGTCGTTGCCCACGATCGCCGCGGTGAGGGGTCCGGAGAAGTCGTTGCCGGCCCGGGCGTAGAATGATGCCTTGTATTGCCAGTTCGGCTTCACCGGGATCCCCCAGTAGCCGTCGTTGGCGACGCCCACGCCGCTGCCCGGCGTTGTGATATCCAGACGCAGGCTGTTAGTGAGCGCTGTGTTGTTAACGGGATCATGGGTGTCGATGGCGATCGTTCCGGTTCCGGGCGTCGCTCCTTCCCCGCCCTCCCTTTCGGCCGCCGTACCGACGCCGGCCCTGTAGACCGACCAGCCTTGGGGAGCGCCGCCGCCCCCGACATCCTTGAATATGCGGTTCCAGATCAGCTCGCCGTAGAGCCCGCCATCGTAGGAATAGTTGATTTCCTCCGTCATCAATCCATAAAGGGTCGGACTGATCTTCGCTCCGGGCTCATCGACCTTTACGGTCAACTCCCCGGGTTCGCCCGCACTCGAGGGCACGGTCGTGCCCGATGACACAATAAGCTGTTGCTGGGCCGCCACCGGCACAAAAAGCGTCAAACCCGTCATCAGAGCCGCCAGGCCGGCGATCGCACGGAGCGTTCGAGATTTCTTCATGGGCCGCCCATCCTTCCGCATCTTTTGGCTATTGGTCGCGCATCCAGACCGCCGACAGGGTCTGCCGTCCGCGATTGTTCCGCGCATAGTTGGGGATCGCCACCATCGGCGAGCCCGCGGCCGTGGTTCCCTTGATCGCCATGACGCCTCCCAGAAGGTCCGGGCTCCATTCGGCCCGCAGCTCGGCGCCCGGGCTCAGCGCGAAGTCGGTCGGCTGATCCACGCTTTCGACGCTGTAAACGAGCGGCCCGTAACGCAGCGCCACGCGGCCGCGATCCGCCGCAATCTTCTCTACAGCCTTCACCCGCTGCACCTTCATCGGCAGCACTAGTTCGATCCGGTCGCCCTTGGACCAGCTACGCGTGATGACCGCGTAACCGTTCTCGATAGGCGGCGAGATGGCAGCGCCGTTCACCGTGATCGACGCAATGCCGTTGGCTTCCGGCTGGCTGCTGTAGAGTTCGCTCACGCTACGGTCCGGCACGCGGACGCGCAGCGCAAAGGTCCCGGATTTTGCCGGGTTCACCGTCATGGCCACGTTGCCGCTCCATGGATAATCCGTCGTCTGCACCATTTCAACACTACCCACCGCGGCCATGTTCTCGATGTTCACGGTGCTGCCGATGAACAAATTCACATAGAGACCGTCGGACCCCCTAGCGTACATCCAGGTGGGCAGCGCCAGGAGGGTCCGCGGAATGTTGCCGACGCAGCAGGGGCAGTTGTGCCAGGCATAGCGGGCGCCACGGGCATCGAGCGGATTCTGGTAATAGAAGTTTTTGCCCTCGAGATCCACATCGCCCAGAATCGCGTTGTAGAGCGTTTCTTCGTAGAGATCCGCGTACTTGGCCTGGTGGGTCGCAAGATTGAGCTTCCACTGAAAGAACAATTCACCGCAGTTCGCGCACGACTCGCAGTAGGCGTTGTTGCGCAGCGAGTAGTCTTTGCCGAATCCCTCGGAAGTCTCGCCGCTGCCCAGGCCGCCGGTTACGTAGTATTTCCGGTTGACGATGTTGTCCCAAAGGGACATGACCGCGCTCTGGTAATCAACGTTGCGCGTTTCCATCGCCACATCGGCCATCGCCGAGTAGGAGTAGGCGGCCCGCACGGCGTGGCCCACTGCCTCGTATTGCTGGATCACGGGCAGGTGGCTCTGGTCGTATTCGCTGCCGTTCCTGCGGGAATCGAGAAGGAACTTCGCCAATTCCACGTATTTGTCCCCCTTGCCGCCGCCTTCCATGTCATTGACGAACCGGCCAAAGCGGACGAGTGCCTGCTCCATATTCTGGTGGCCGTCGTACCAGGTCCTCTTGGGCGCCGGTCCCAGGTTATTGCACCAGCAATCCGCCAGGCGCTTGGCGGCGTCGTAAAGCCGCGTGTCCTGGCCATTGGTCAGCAGGTAATGGGCAATGGCCGATTCGAGAAAGTAGCCCGCGACGTAGCCTTCGTGCTCGCTTTTGACCGTCCAGTGCGGCGTGTTGCGGCGATCCAGCGTGAAGCGCGTCTGCATGTAGCCGTCGGGTTCCTGTGCGGCCAGGATGATCGGAATCCACTCGTCGAGCTTGGCCCGCATCGCCTTCTTGGCGGCAATGATCTCCGCGTCGCCCTGCGGATCGACCTGCAGCGCCACGCACATGGCTTCCACCGTGTTATGCACCCAGGCATTGGAGAACGGGTAGCCGACGTGGTTCGTGTACGGCTTGCCCGCGAGCTTGTTGCCGGCCTGGATGAAGTTGTTGATCCCGCCCTCGCGCAAATTGAGATCGGAAATCTCATCGACGCAATGGGGAATCCAGTTGACGATCAACGCCTTGGCGCGGGCGCTCCAGAGCGGACTGTTGATCTTGTAGGACCGCGTGTAGATGGGGTCGAGCCGTGCGAAGTCCAGGGGAGGCTCGACGCGCACATGGACCTTGTCGGAAGTCGTGAGGTTTCCCTCGCCCGCCACCAGTTTCAGGACGTACTCGCCGGCTTTGGAAAAGCCGGCGGCCGTCGAGAGCAATCCTGTATTGTCAAAAGAAACGTCTCCTGGCCCGGATTCCTTGCTCCAGGCCACCTTTTCAGATGCGGGTCCGCGGGCCCGCCCGTTGAGATAGGTCTTCCCGGGCAGCACCACGATCCGGTCCCCGCCTGCGACGACTTTCGGCGGGAACTTCGGCGACTTTCCGGAGTCGTAGACTTTCCATTCCAGGATACCCGTCGAATTAGCGCCCTCGGCATCCATCTCCAGGCGCAGCCTGGTGGTCGTTACTTCCGCAAAGGTTGTGGTGTTGTAGTGCCCCGATTCCACCCCCAACCCCCGGGCGTCGCTTACCGACACAAATGACTTTCCATCCCAGTAGGACAACCGCGCGGCCGTCGGCAGGTGAATCGCCTGTCCATCCTCCCACCAGTACACGTCGATTTTCGCCGTGCTGATCGGGGCGGTCCAGTCGTACTGTACCCACTGTGTTCCGCGGCGGTCCCAGTTGCCATAGGCACCATGGCTATGATCGCGGGCATTCCGCGGCTCAAAGCCATCGTTGATGGCCTCGAGCGTTTCGTGTCCGGACACAAAGGATGTAGAGGGCGTGGCGGCGAGCGCCAGGTTGATACCCTCGGCTTTCGCCGAGCCAGCCTCCGCGGCATTTCCCGCCCTTCCGCCGGTCTGCTGTCCGCGGCCCATCAAGGCCGCCGCCGCCACCACCATTACCGCCACCAGGCATGCGAGTCTCTTCATGGTCGTTTCTCCTCAGCCATGCGATTGTCGGAAAGTGTAACCGAAATCCCGCCGTTTTCGACGCCCCGCATTCTCCGGCAGCTATTGCCTCGCAGGCCCCCGGACCAGATATTACACCCGTCTGCTTCTGGAAAGGGGCTCCCATGACCCATGCGCGTTACACGCTGCACGCAACCCTCCTCCTGGCCCTGGCCGCCGCCCCGGCCGCCGCCGCCGTCTATTCTGTCGAGGTCAAGCCCCCCGCCGCACCCGGACAAGAGCACTACATGGGCGCCGGCCCCGGCACTGCCCTGGCCCCGGCCGCTGCTACATCCCCACGCTTCGGCACCATCGGCTACGACAACTATTCCCTGCTCAAAAACGGCAAGCCTTATACGCCAATCATGGGAGAGTTCCACTACTCCCGCTACCCCGCCAATGAATGGCGCCAGGAACTTCTCAAAATGAAAGCCGGCGGCATCAACCTGATCTCCACCTACATCTTCTGGATTCACCACGAGGAAGTGCAGGGGCAATTCGACTGGCAGGGGAACAAGGACCTCCATGCCTTCATCCAACTCTGCGGCGAACTCGAACTCCCCATCCTCGTGCGCATCGGGCCCTGGTGTCATGGCGAAGTCCGCAACGGCGGCCACCCCGACTGGGTCGAAGCCTTGCCCCGCAAGCGGCGTAACGATCCGGCCTACATGGACGCCGTGCGTCCGCTCTATGCCCAGATTTCCCAGCAGCTCAAGGGCCTGATGTGGCAGGAAGGCGGGCCGATCATCGGCATTCAGCTGGAGAACGAGAGCCCCAATGGCGCATACCTCGTCGCGCTCAAGAACATGGCGCGCGAAGCCGGCATGGACGTCCCGCTTTACACCAAGACCGGCTGGCCGGCCCTGAGCCAGAACTCGCCCGTGCCGTTCGGCGAACTGCTACCCTTCTTCGGTACCTACGCCGAAGGATTCTGGGATCGCACGCTCGAATCCATGCCCCAGGAAAAGTACTGGCAATCGTTCTCATTCAATCCGGAGCGCATCGATACCGCGATCGCTTCGGATATCTTCGGCACCGCGCCGGCCGGCAATCGTCCCGATGAGACGGCCATGGCCTCCTATCCCTACCTGACCTGCGAGATCGGCACGGGCATGATTCCGTCCTACCATCGCCGCATGCATATGAGCACGATGGACAACTATTCCATTGCCCTGGTGAAGATCGGCTCGGGCGTGAATTTGCCGGGCTATTACCTGTATCACGGTGCGACCAACCCGGAATCCAAGTCCGGCAAAGCCCTTTCCGAGAGCCAGGCCACCGGCATGTGGAATGATCTTCCCAACAAATCGTACGACTGGGACAGCCCCATCGGCGAGTTCGGCCAGATCCGTGAAACCTACCACTACCTGCGCCGCCTTCACATGTTCCTGCAGGACTATGGCGACACGCTGGCCCGCATGCCGGCCACCTTCCCCGCCTCAATCAAGGAGAAGACCGACAACAAGACGGTGCGCTGGTCGGTGCGCAGCGACGGCAAATCCGGCTATCTCTTCGTCAATAACTACCAGCGGGCGCTCGACATGCCCGCCAAACCGGACACGCAATTCGAGATCAAATTGACCAGCCATACCGTGAAGTTTCCCTCCGAAGGCATGACCATGCTTCCCGGCAACAGCAGTTTCTTCTGGCCTTTCGGAATGGACCTTGGTGGCGTCACCCTCGAAAGCGCCACCGCTCAACCGCTCTGCAAACTCCAGCGCGGCAACACTACTTACACTTTCTTCCTCCAAACCCCCGGCGTCGAATCCGAATTCCTCCTCCCGCGCGAATGCGTGATCGATTCCACCACTTTCACTGTCGTCCCCGGCGCTTCGAGCTTGATCGCGCGCGATTTCAGGGCCGGCATTACCCCCGCCATCGAGTCCCATCTTGGAGACAGGAAACAGGTTATCTTCCTGCTCTCCGAGAACATGGCGCGAGAACTCTGGAAGGGCTCCTTCAGCGGCCAGGAGGTGCTGTACTGGTACCGCGACAATCTCTTTTTCGACACCAATAAGATCACGTTTTATGTTCCACTTGCAGGCAGCTTCACCTTGTTCCCCACGGAAGTGATTCCCGGCACCGGGCCAAAGCTCAGCCTCAATCCCAACCTCGCTGCCAGCGCCATGGCCACGGCTACCGCGACGCAGATTCAGCAACCCGGGGCGCCGCGAGCCATCAAGATGGGTTCGCAAAAAGTGGCGGAGCAGCCATCCGATGCTGATTTCGCCGGCGACCAGCCCGCGGTCTTCCGAATCGCGCTCTCTTCCCTGGAATCCAATCCCCGCGACGACAAGAACCTTCTTCGCATCCATTACACGGGCGACGTCGCCCGCCTGTACCTCGGCGACAAACTCATCGAAGACAACTTCTACAATGGCCAGCCGATGGACTATGCGCTCCGGCGTCTGCCGGCCGGCACCACCGAACTCACGCTCAAAATCCTCCCCCTCCAGAAGAATGCCCCCATCATGCTGGCCCAATGGCCCGACATGCAGGGCAAGGATTCCGTAGCTACGCTTGACCGAACCGAAGTCATCCACGAACAGACGATAATACTCGAGGCAAAATAATCACCCATCGCAGGAAGTTCCGATTACATCCACCAGCCAAAGCGCTCGGCTTGGACGTTCCACTTTCCATTCTTTGGGAAGCCCGGGGTGGGGCCGCGGGACTCGGTCCAGCCGCCGGCCATCATGCCGACCGCGGCGAGCAGGCCGCCGTTGCCGGGGAAATAGACCGGGACATTGTCGCGCTGGAAGTTGCAGCCGTTGGCCAGGTAGCGGTTCATCGGGGCATCCATGGTGAGGAAATCAATAGCCAACTCGGGCTGACCGGTGCGGGCCGCAGCCAGTGCGGCAAGGGGGAAATCCCAGCCCCAGACGCGCGAAAAATTCCAGGTTTCGCGAACCTTTCGGACCGTTAAGGCCATGATCGCCGGATCGATGCCATCCCCGGGCAGTACGCCATAGGCGCCCAGCAACCCTGGATGTTCCCACGCCCATTCCCTGGTGAACGTGGCCATACCCTCCTCCATCTGGTAGAGGCCGTCGGCCACCGGCGCCGGGGCCAGGTTGCGGGCAACCTTGTTCCAGAGAGTGTTGGGGGGTTCGCCGAGGCGGCGGAGCCAGGTTTGGGCGAGGCGGAGGCCCATGCGCCAAGCCGTCAATTCCCACGCGGGGTTGAGGGTCCGGTCGGTCGGGTTGTTTTCCGATACGGTCTTGATGGCGGGCCCGAGGACATACTGGCCGCGTGATTCAACGTACTGGGCGAACGATGCCATGAAGTCAGCGGTGGCGACCACTATGTCGCGCCAGCGCCGCAGGGTTTCGGGGCGCGGATCGGCGCGGTAGCAGAGTTCTGCATAATAAATCGGGTGCGGCTGCTGCCAGATCAGCATGGGACCGACAGGCGATGGAGAATCGTCACCATCAGGCCCGGTCATTTTCGGCCAGCGTGCGCCGGCGAAACCCTGTTGCCGTGCACGTGCCCGCGATGATTCGAGGAATCGCTCGTAGACGGTCAGCGATCGCGCGAAATGCTCAAAGCGATTCCAGACGGTGAAATGCACGCTGTGCCACCAGTGCATTTCCAGGTGGAATTTGCCGTACCACGAATTGCACAGCAGTCCCGTCTCCTGCGACGGCAATGTTCCCGCGCAGTGAATTGCGGTCAGGTATTGGCTGAGGACAACGCGGCGTTCGAGTTCCGGGGCGCGGGGGTCCGTGCAGTTGCCCAGATCGATCGCCGCGCCAGACGTCCAATAGCGTTGCCAGGCTGCGGCACTGGACCTGAACAAAGCCTCAATCGAATAAGCTGCCCCACCGTCCGTCTGCGGGTCACGGTCCGCAGTGCTTTCGCGCTCCGATCGTTCAAAACCGATCGCCAGGTCCAGGCCGGTATTTTTCGCAGTCAGAACAAAAACGTGTGGGCCGGGAGTCCGGATCGAGACGTCGGCGGTCCGCGGGATGACACAGACGGCATAGCGCGTGGCGTCGAGAGTACGCTCGAGGCGATAGCCCGTGCGCGGATTGCCTTGCAATTCCGTGGTATGGGCACCGGGTTTTCCCCAGTCGCCGCCATCGCCGCTCGAGGCTGTGGAGCCGTAGGGAAATGAAAGTTGCACTTCGAGACGCCCCTCGGGGGCGCCGGGGACCAGGAGGCGCGAGATGATACGAAGGCCCACGACATCGCGTGTGCCGTGGCAGCAGGTCACCACGGAGACCTTGGCCCCGCCGAGCAGGAATCGGGACGTGACGAGTCCCGTCGACAGGTCGAGTTGCTGATCGATATCGGTGATCTGCGCTGTGGTGATCGGCCGGCCATCGAGAATAAACGCGATGCGGGCGAGGTTCAGGCGGTGCGGATTGGCCCGCAGGTAGTCGAAAAGCTCGCGCTGGCCGGTCGAGTCCGTGGCATAGGGAACATCGCGGCCGTAAAAAGGCCACTGCCGATAGCGAAAGTGCGCCCAATCGATACCTTCCTTTGAGGGCACGGTGTGCCAGCCCCAATGGGAAAGGGTGGCCAGTGGAATCACCTTGTATTCCTCGTGCAAGGTCTGCAGGCCGGTGCAGTCAACATTGAAGGCAAAGTTGCCATTGCCCACCGACAACACGGCCGCCGGATCGGCCCGCCGAATCCGCGGCGCATGGCGTTCCAGCACGGCCAGGCGATCCACCGCTCCCCCGCCAACAGGGGACGGATTCCGCCCCGAGGGCGTGCAACCATGCGTTACGGCCAGCGCGCCGGCCGTGCCGAGGACTTCCAGGAAATCACGCCGCGTCCACATCCACCAACCTCCAGGGCCATCCAAACATCAATGTGATTGTTACCACCGGGATATGGGCATGATGCCTCCGAGACGCAAGAACCGCCACTTTCCGCCCGCCGCAGACGGCCACGGCGCAGGGGGATGGCCACCATTCGAGCCACTTCCCCGGCACGCACCGATGGCCGCACGCCGCCATTCCCCCGTACAATACGTTGGTCCAACCGAGGATTCGCATGCGCTTCGCCCTGGCCCAGATCAATCCGACCGTCGGCGATCTCGTCGGCAACCTGCAAAAGCATCTCGACGCCCTGGCCCGCGCCCGGGACGCCGGCGCCAACGTCGTCGTCTTCCCGGAACTCTCGATCCTCGGGTACCCCCCCAAGGACCTTCTGCTCAAGCCCGCGGTGATCCGGCTGGCCTCTGAAGCCGTACAACGCATCGCGGAGGCCGCCGGGGGCATTACGGCCATCGTTGGCTACCCGGAGCTCAATACCGCCTCCGCCGGCCGGCCACTGCACAACGCCGTCGCCGTGGTGCGCGATGGGCAGATTCTTTCAAAGCGCTTCAAATCACTGCTGCCGACCTACGACGTCTTTGACGAATCGCGTTACTTCGAACCCGGGCCCGATACCGAGCTCACGTTTATCGAAAACCAGCCGCTCGGGCTCTCCATCTGCGAAGACCTGTGGAACGACGAAAAATTCGTCGAGCGGCCGCTCTATCATTTCAATCCCATCGGCGCCCTTGCCGAGGCCGGCGCCCGAATCCTGCTCAACATTTCCGCCTCGCCCTTCGTCCTCGGCAAAAATGAATTCCGCCACAAGCTCTTCGGATTCCAGGCCCAGCGCTGGCAGATCCCCATCCTCTACGTCAACCAGGTCGGGGGCAACGACGACCTAGTCTTTGACGGCAACTCCGTCGTCTTCAACCAGTACGGCGAGCCCATCGCACAAGCCCGGGACTTCGAAGAGGACCTGCTGATCGTCGACTTGCCCCTGCCGGCCGGCGCATCGCATTCGCCAACTGCAGGCGCAACGCCGCAACCCGCCACGACACGCAGCGGCATCGCCTCTATCCACGCCGCCCTGATCCTGGGCCTGCGCGACTACGTCCGCAAGTGCGGCTTCAAATCCGTCGTGCTCGGCCTCTCCGGCGGCATCGATTCCGCCGTGGTTGCGGCATTGGCCGTCGAGGCCCTCGGACCGCAGAACGTCGTCGGCGTCTCGCTCCAGTCCCGCTATTCCTCGGACCACTCCCGTTCCGATGCCCAGGTCCTCGCCGACAACCTCGGCATCCGCTTCCACACCATCCCCATCGAAGGCCCCCACCGCGCCATGGAACTAACGCTCGCCCCGCTCTTCGCCGGGTCCGCCGAAGGACTCGCCGAGGAAAACATGCAGGCCCGCCTCCGCGGCAATATCCTCATGTCCCTCTCCAACAAGTTCGGGCACCTCCTGCTGACCACCGGCAACAAGTCCGAAGTCGCCACCGGTTATTGCACCCTCTACGGCGACATGTGCGGGGGCCTGGCCCTGATTTCCGACGTGCCCAAGATGATGGTCTATGAACTGGCCCGGTTCATCAATGCCCAGGCGGCCGCGCGCGGCGCCGGTGCCGATGGTACCAAGGGTGCGGGCAGTTCGGGCGGCTGGCCGATTCCCGAGAATTCCATCACCAAGCCTCCCAGCGCGGAGCTCAAGCCCAACCAGAAGGACCAGGATTCGCTGCCCCCCTACGAGGTGCTCGACGAGATCATCGAGCAGTACGTCGAGCGCGAGCGGACGGTCCCCGAGATCATTGCCGAGGGTTTCGAGGCGGCGGTGGAGCGGGTGGCGCGGCTGATCGATTTTTCGGAGTACAAGCGCAAGCAGATGCCGCCGGGCATCAAGGTGACCTCGCGGGCGTTCGGCTTCGGCCGGCGCATGCCGATCGCTCAGCGCTTTGATCCCAAGCTTGAAACACTGCGGGCGGGCGGCAAAATGGCCACGGATGAACGCGGATAGACGCGGATGTCATGCGGCCGGACGAGGCTGCGGCATGCTTACTGGGGAAGGTCCTTGATCGCTATGACCCGGGGGAGCGCGAAACGCGGATCGGTGCGCGAGTAATTGCAGCCGGAACTGTCAATGATGGCAATAAAGCGGCGCCGGGCAACGCGAATATTAGGGGCGGTAGCGCCGCGCGGATCGTCAACCGCAAGTCCATACCAATCACCCGCATTGTTGTGGGGAAGTCCGGCATTGACGTAATTGGGATTGACACGAACCGCTTCCAGGTAGCCGTAGACGACGAACGTATCCGACCGCACCGTGCAACAGTTGTAGACCGACGCCCAGGCCTGGTCGCGATCATTGAGGAACAGGGCGGCTGATTGATCAATGGAGAGCGGAATGTTCAACTCGCCCAGGGAACGGATGCCGTAGCCCGGAAATTTTCCCCCAGCGAGCTTATCCGAGAAATCATAAGTGGGTGATTGATAGGGTCCTGGGATTCGGGGATCGTTACTCGTGGTGCGCCACCGGTAAGCTAATATGGCGCCGACAAGTTTTGCGTTAGCGCCCAAAACCGGAATCGTCGCCAGGACCTCGGCGGGTGCGGTGTTCACATTGATCTGGCCGGGCATGCGGAGCTTGCTGATCGCAGCCCCGCTGCGGTCCACGCTGGTATCCGGAGGCAGGCTGAAATCCGAAACGCGATCGACAAAAGTCAGGAAATCCAAAAGACCCATGGCGCGGGGATCGCCATCCTTCGGCGCGCTGGCTGGCGGCGCGGCGGGCGAGACATAGGGATCAACGGGGTTCCCAGCCGCATTGTAGATCCATCCCGGGGACCGGAAATCAAAATGGATGGTCGCATCGGCCGGGCACTGCGTGTTGATCACCTGGGGCACATGCGTCCCGTAGATGGCGTTGTAAAGCTGCCCGGGCAGCACGCCGTTATCCGTGGCGGCCACCGCCGCCGGATCGCCGAATTCACTGTTGATTTCATTGCAGACACGCATGATGTGATTGAAGTCGCCGATGTTAGTCAGCAGTGCCGGAGTGGGCGCTATGTTCACGTAGAGCGGGAACGAGAAACCCGACGTTGCGGCCGGCGTGTTCGCGTCGCCGAGCGTCATCGTTCCGGCGCCCGCGCTGGGAGCCGCCGCCTGGTTGCACACCGAAGGCAACCAGTCGGCATAAGGCTGCCCGCTCACCGGATCAGGCTGGGCATAATTCGGACGGGCCACAAAATCGTCCTCGTCCGTCAATGCTCCCGAAGGCGGACTCTGGGTGTGTGCAGTGGCGCTGGTATAGTCGTATTGGTCGATGGCGCCATAGGAGATCGCGGGGGGACCATTCACGACGTCCTGCCGCGACAGATACTTCCGCATCAGCACGATCTTGCCGCCCGTCGCCATATTGGTGAGCACCGAGCCGACCATCACATCCGATTGGGCCTTGGTATTCCGGGGGCCGGCCACGGCGGCGGACAGGTGGAGATTGGCCTTGGAACTCACCACGAAATAGCCGTGCGCGGGAATGCAGGTGACCCCCAGGCTGTCCAGGGGAACATCCACATCGGGAATGGCCGGAGCCGCCGCATATTTGATGCGCAGTTTGTAGTCCGTGATATCCAGTGCGAAGTTATACGGATTGTAGAGTTCGATCGCGAAATCCGACACGACCAGCGTGAAATTGCCGCTCGCATCCGGACCCACGGCATGCAGTCCCGCAGCCAATTCGTTGATAAAAGGCTGGGCGGTATATCCAAGATAGATCTTGCCGGTACCCTCGGCGGCGAGATCTACGCCGGAATCGCCGTACTCCTTGGCAATGCGGGCTGGACCGACGCCCGCGCGAATGCAAATACCCTTCTCATCGACGAAGGATGGCCCGAAGGGCAGGGAATAGGTGTCGAATCCAGCCGCATCCGCTCCCGTCTTTATCCAGCCATTCCAGCGATAGGTGAGGTAGTTAGCCGCAAAGGCGCAGATCTCCTGGTGGGTGAACTTACAGGCCCACATGGCCGTGCCGATATTGGTTGCGGCAATGGCGAGGTAATCGGCCTGCTCCGCCGTGGTCAGCCCGGTGTAAGCTGAAATATCGGGATTCGCCGAGACTTTTGCGGGATACGGCACAAATCTAGGCCAGATATCGTCACTGGGATTGGGAATGGATGTGAGCTGATATCGATTCACCAGAGCAGGATCCGGGAAGGGCCGCATGTCACGGGAATAAGAGTACGCAGTATAGAAACTGCGCCGCGGATTGCCCGTGAGCGCGCCGCCGGCAATGTTTCCCAGGGTGTTGGGCCAAAGCAGGGCACCGGACGTATTCATCGCGGGACGGGGTGTCAGCGATGTGCCGAGATTGCCATAGGCCCGGAGCCCGATTTCATCCGCCATATCAAATGGCGCACAGTCCACCGAAGAACTCTCAAACAGCATTGCTTGCCGGCCCCAGGCATAGAGGTAGGGTTGCGGCGGGACCGTCGCCGGGACGACCCATGCGCCCCTCCGGCTCGTTTCCAGGTTGACGGGCGAATCCACAGCCGCCCCGGTGTAGGTGGGACCCGCGTCGAAAGTAGCCGGGTCGCATATGGAATAGGAATTGAAGTGGGCACCGACCACATCCGGGGAGACACCGGGGTAGCCGATATTGATATTGGCCATTCGGCTGGTGTCGAGAATACGCGCGCCATAGCGATAGCGCACACCACTGGCTTCCGAGAACGGAAGGAGATAAATGAGAGAATCCTCGAGCGGTGCAAGAGGATCCCCCACATTGGGGTACGCCCTGGGAGCGGCGGTGCCAACAGGAAAGTAGCCAGGATTGTTTACATCATTGCCGGAAATGACGTTGAACATGGGCGCCGGAGCAAACGTCGAGTAGAGAATATCATAAGCGCCGTCGGCGGGATTGTACGCAGCGGGAACCGCTTTCCCAGCCACATTTGCAAAACCCGGCAGGATCGAAAGATCCGCATAGGGATCATTAGGATCGTTATTGAAGCGATAGAGATTCGAAGCCAGCCACATCTGGTCGCGATAAGAATTGTTGTAGTCTGTGACGCCCACGCCGTTGGCCACACCCACTTCCCGAATGGTCCAGCGCCGTGCACTCTGACTGCCGAAGGTTCCGGCGCCGGCCACGTAGCCACCGGGGTTGCCCGCGGAATCCATCGCGGATTCACCAATCATGGATCTCACGTTCTCAACGATCGCCCCGCGGGCCAGGTCCAGGTTGTAAGAACTCTGCATATCGTTGGCGCTGTTCCGCGCAGTGCGCGCCGAGACGATATAAATCGTGCCGATGACGGCCAGCAGCGCCAGCACAGCCACGACCAGCACCATGATTGAGCCGCGCGTGCGACGTGCATCGCAGGTGGAGTATGCGTGGTTATGACAGGTCTTTCGCATAGGTACTACCTCGAGAGATTCAATTGTTGCGTTTTGCTTCCGGTTGTTTGTTCGTTCCGCGTGTTTCCTGACGCCGACAATCAATCGGGAATCTTGACCACCTGGACAAAATCCCGCCCGCCGCTCAGGCGGTTGTTGGGATCCAGAACGTGGTACGTGAAACGCAGCGCCTTGGGCCACTTGTTCCGGTTGTAGGGCGAAAAGACGGCAAGATAATTGTCGCCGTTGAGGTTCGCGCCGGACAGGTCGAGCTGGTTAACGCTGGCATCGGGTGTCACGGAATTGAACGGGTACGTCCGTATGCTGTAGGGCGATCCGGCAAGCGGCGCAATCGGCGAGGCCGAGTACCAGTTCTGCTGGCCATAGTTTGGGTTGGAAATAGCATTCAAGCGCTGATCAAAGCTGCCATCGGTCCATTCAACTTTGAATGACGACACGCCCTGCATGGCGATGGGATGCATGCGGAAACATCCGTTCACAAAGGGATTATCCGTCGCCGCGGTCAAATCCGTATCGTACACCGAGGCGAGGGCTTTAAATCGATAGCAGAGGAATTGCCAGCTGATATCCGCCTGGTTGGTATAAGTGCCTGCGAGCGAACCGGCGCTGACAATATCCGCCATGACCTGCGCCGGTGTCAGTGCGGCGACGGCGAATCGCGAAGCGGTGATGTGGGCGCCCTTCGATTCTCCGGCGCCCGCAATGATGGGTGCGGCATCGACTCGAATCGTCGAATATGCGGCTACCGGGCCACCCGAGGGCCTGATCGTGGTCCCGTTCGCCGGCCCCGGAAGAAGCAGCGTATTGTGAATGCCCAGGACACATTCATTTTCCCGCAACGCCGGGTACCCCGTATTGGGATTGAGGTAAACGCCGGTGGGAACCTGCGACAGCCCTCCGGGATATGAAAAATTCTGCTGGGACTGCACATATGAACTGTCTGGCGGGCTCGCGCTTTCCATCACCAGTTGCCCGATCCATACGTGCGCCGCGTTGGCCACTGTTTGATCGGAAAAGGGCGCAACCGAATCGTCGGCGCCGGTGCGATTGGGAAAGGCCCCGTATGAAATGAATGACACCTGGTCGAAACGATAGGGCAAATGCCAATCAGGGGTGTTCGGTGCATGCGTGGGATCAAAGATTCGCGAGCGGATCACCAGGAATGCGTTTTTGTCCATGCCCATGACCTGGCGTTCAACTGTCCCCTCCACGGCACGAATGTTGGCCAGCATCTCCATCAGCGCCTGGGAACTGTTCACCGACCGCGAAGCCCCGCCGAAAATGACCCCCACGGCAAGAATGATCATGACCAGTATGGCCACCGATACCATGAGTTCCATGAGGGTAAAGGCGCGATGGGAAACGCGCAACGCGGAACGCACAACGCGAGACCTGCAAGCGGTCGAGATGCCGGCTGCGCGGGAATCAGAATTCTTGCGGGTTACAGGCATCATGCGCTCAGAAGGTTAGAGTCGTCTGGTACACATAGATCAACGGGCTGACCGTCGTGCCGTCGGCCGGGGGCGACACGATCACGTTCTCAACAACATTGTTAGGCTGGTTGCGGATACCCGGCCGAGGATAGGCGCCGCCGGGTCCGTTTATGGAAAAATTAACCGAACCATCAACCCCCTGGCGGAACACGGTTCCTGATGACACGCCGATGCCGATGCCCCCCATCGCGGGCACGGCGTTATACACCGAGGGGGTGCGTCCAAGATCATGAAAGCCGACAGAGTAGGGCCCGCTGAAGACGGATGGGACAAACCTGTCAAAGGGGAAGGTGATGACGTCGCGCAAACCGGGCACCTCGGGATAGGGCGAAGCGGCTGCCGGAACCGCGAACTGCTGGTCCGCCGAACCCTTCCGGAAAACGAGAATGTAGAGGTCGTACTTATAGGAAGAGGAGGGAATGATCTTGCCGCTGGCCGTATCCATATGCGCCGGATTCAACCGGCATAAGGCCGTCCAGGAATAGGTGCATACCGAGGGATTCGACGCCGGAAAAGGTGCGGTGCTGCCAAACTGATAACACCGCTCATACCGCGAAATCGCGAGGAACCCCGGCAACGCCTGCAGCGTAAACGGACTCGTGTCGGCCAGCGGCGGATTGGTTCCCGAAGGCGGCGGCTGAAACGGACCAACGAGCACCGTGTTCTTCGATGTCGCCGCGTTTTTCGTGGCGTCCGGGTCCATGTACCCTAAGGCTGCCAGATCGCCGCCCGGCCCATAGTGGGCCTGGATCACCGTCAGGGCATTTTGCGCAATGGTCTGGGCGATGGTGTCCTCGGTCGTCTGCCGCGTCCATTCCGCGCCCACCGGGAAGACCGTGGCCACCATGATCAGTCCGATCCCGAGAATGAACATGGCCATGAGGACTTCGACCAGAGAGAAACCGCGCGGCGCGGCCGCGGAAACGCGAAACGCTGATCGCGAATTGCGAAACCCAGCACAACCCGTCGATCGTGCCGTCTTGTCGAGAGTATTTGGGGTGGTTTTCATCGGCTGATCACGCCTCCGGTGAAGCCGTTCACGGTGACGACATCCGAGTTTTGTCGAATCCAGGCGGCACGGGCTAGATCCGTGGCACTCGACTGATTCAAACCCTGATCGTCATAGTCGCTCTTGTTGTAAATGAAGAAGCCGGGCGAAGAAAAGGCGTTTCCCGCCACCCCAGCCACCGTTTTGAAATCTGGAAAAATGAAATTCCAGTCGCCATAAGCCTGGGGATAAGTCCCGGGTGCCCCTGCCGGAATGGGAGTTGCAAGCCCGGACCGCAGCAGCAGTTGTCCATTGGAATCAAAAAGTATGGCCCGCGCCGCGGCAGTCGACGTGTTCTCGCCCGTGAATGTGCCCCCGCCTTCGTTGAGCGCCGCCAGTTTGATGTTGCTGGGCAGGTATTGGCGCTGCGAAGAATACGTCACGAACACGGTCGCGCCATTGACGATCGTTGGATAGTTCTGATTATAGTCCTCCACGAACAGCTGCATGGCGGTTTGCCCGCTGTTGACCGGCCGTGAATATTGTCCCGTTTCCTCAAAGAACACCACGCCGGCCATCCGGTGCTGGGAGACGGCAATTCCGCGGGCGCTGCTGATGAACGCCCGGATCAGGTTCACCGCCTGGCTCTGGTCGTTGCTCTTGGTCAGATTCTTGACCGTGGGGACGGTAATCCCCACGAGAATCCCGATGATGGCAATCACCACCAGGAGTTCCATGAGCGTGAACGCCCGTTCCCGGATGGGATTGGTGGGACAATCAGTATTTTTTATCTTGATAAGCATCAGTAATCTAACTTCAAAAAAGTCCAACGCGGGATCAGAACGCATCGGTACTGAAAAGGTCATCGGAGGGAGGCGCAGTTGCAGGCGCGATCGCAGGATTCGATGGCGACCGGTCAACTCCGAAACTCTGGAAATAGCCGTCCTGCTTGGTGGTCGTGTTCATGGGGATATACCGGATCGGGGTGCCCCAGGCATCGAGGACCGTAACGTTGCCGCTGCTGTCGACGCCCGTCTTGAGATCGCCGAGCTTGGCGGAAAACTGCGAAGCACGCAGGATTCGCACCCAGAGAACCGGATCGCTGGGCGGCAACGTGTCGTATGGCGGAGTATTACTCGGGGGAGCGACAGGAATCGGGATGTCCGGATTCCCGGCCGCGAGATAATCCTTCATGATGCCTGCGACAGTCACCAACGTTGCATGGGTGTACCTCTTCGCGGCATTGGCCTTGACCTGGACGCCCACAAGAACGCCGATCGCCGCAAGAATCATGATCACCGCCAGCACGATCAGCATCTCGATGAGCGTGAATCCCCGGCGCGCCCGCACGGCGGAGTACGATTCTTCGGGAGATGGAACTTGACCGATACCGGAGATCATGAAAAATCCTTCGATTAGGGCTTGCCCAAGGCAATATCATCGGCGGTGAAATAGACGCCATTCGGGCCCGCGCTGATGAGGAGGTAACTGTCCGAGCCGGTAACCTGACCGAAAGTAAATGTATTGGCAGTCGAACCCACCTTGGGATAAATAAGCTTGAAGAAAGCCAGGGAAGCCGCCGTCGGGTCGGCCTGTGCCGAACCGTCAAACCGGACGCTGCAGTCGTCCTTGACGAAGTAAGAGTCCGTCGTTCCGTTGAGGGCGACTACATCAAAGATCCTCTTGATCTGAGGCGCTGCCGGATCGGCGACCGGGCGGGCCGAACGATAGTACAGGATTTCATTTCCCCAGGGATCAACAAAGAATTCGTTGACGCCAGGACTAAAGCGGTTGTATCCCTTGGGGTCAGATGACATATAGGGGCCATAGATCCGGCCGCCCATCGCGGATTGCCGCGTGCGAAATCCAAAGACCGGATCGCCTGGGAAGGGTGGACCTGCCCCGTCCAATCCCCCGGGTAGATACCCCATCAAGCCTTCAGCGAGCAATGCCGACCCACGGCCCACCGGAATCGCGCCGCCGTAGGCGCCTCCGGGGGGCGCACCCGACGCTGGGTAAACGTTGTTCATTTCCGCGTAATATGTTTGAAGTCCAGCTTGGATCGCGCCCAAATGCACCCTCGCCGCAGTGATGACGGCATTGCGTTTGACCGCCCCGAGATGTGGAATCAACAGAGCAATCAGCCCCATCATGATGACCATGACCACGAGCATTTCGATGATCGTAAAGCCGCGGCGTACAAGCATGGAAAAGGAAGTTGAGTTTGGCTGACGCATGATGATCCCGGGTTAGTGGCCGCCGATGAGCGTAAGATCGTCCTTGGTGACCTTGCCGGTGGAATCCGTGTTCTTGCCGTAGACACGGTCCGAGCCTGCTGCGACGAGCAGGTAGCTGCCCCGTGCCGTGGCATTGGCACCGGAATCCGATCGGACAAGTTCCGTTATTTCGGCAGGTCCAAGGACGCCCGACCGTTGATCGTTGGTCGCGCTGTTGGGACAGTTGATCACGACTTGCGTGTATTCAAAGTTTTCACGGGAATAGTACGGAGCGGGTGTGCTTGGATCGGGACTCGCGAGGAGCGCGGCGTTGGCGGAGTTGACATCAACTCCGGGCGTGCGGCGATAGTAAAGAATCGGCATGGAATCAGGGTAGGAATCGACGATCACGGGGAAGTTATTGAAATTATTGAAAGTGTTCATGGCTGGAGCGCCGCCGCTGGTGATGACATTGACACCCGCATAAAACGCCCCGCCCGTAAAGTTTTGCGAAACCTGACTGGGGCCCGGCGAGAAGAATGGCGATAGCTGTTCGCCATTTCCATCGGGTCGTATGACGGCCCAGTTGACAGGACCGGTAGCAGTCAAACCGACCCGCCACTGCGTCGCGTTTCCCGGTGGCAATGGGTTCACGGGAATGGGCGTTCCAAATGGGGCTGGCGGAAAAACCGCATAGCTCAATCCCATCAACAAGTTTTGCGCGCCACTAACCTTGTTCGCTGCACCTGCCGTTGTACTCGGCCCACTTGCGCTTTGCGCGGGGATGGGGCCCGGGTACCCATGGAACACCGTGTAATACATTTCAATGTCGCTCTGCAGGTTGCCCAGCATAGCGCGCGTCTGCGTTTCCCGTGCCTTGGCTTTTACCCGCCCCAGCGTGGGAACGAGGATGCCGATCAATACCACAATAATGGTGATGACGATCATCAACTCCAGCAGCGTGAACCCCCGCCTGCCGGCCACCGCCAGCACCCGCACCCCTTTGCCTGGATAAATCATTCGCTTCATAACGTCCTCGTTACTGTGCATCCGCGGATCCCGGCACGCTTCCCCGCGCCCATCAGCCACCACCGCCCCCGCTCTTATCCCCGCCTTCGCCGCCCGAGACGTTACCGATCAGCTTCACCAGCGGCAAGAACAACGCGATGACGATCGTGCCCACGATCCCGCCCAGGCTCACCACCATGATGGGTTCGAGCAGGCTCACCAGCGAGCCGATCAGCACGTCCACCTCTTCGTCGTAGTTGTCCGCGATCTTCATGAGCATCTTGTCCAGGTCGCCCGTCTCCTCGCCGACGTCAATCATGTTGGTCACGATCGAGTCGCAGACCTTGGCGGCACGCAGCGGCCCGGCGAACGATTCACCCTCGCGGATCGCGTCGTGCACCTTCTGCAGGGCGTTTTCAAACACGGTGTTGCCCACCGTTTCGCGCGTGATGATCAGCGCGTCGAGAATCGGCACGCCGGCCGAAAGCAGCGTCCCTAGCGTCCGGGTGAACCGCGCGATGGAGGTCTTGCCGAGAATCTGGCCGATGATGGGAATCTTGAGCTTCACGATATCCAGAATGCGCCGCCCGCCTTTGCTCTTGTTGATGAGCTTGAGCAGGATAAAGGCGGCAAACGGCGAACCCAGGATCACCAGCCAGCCGTATTGCGCTGCCACCCAGTTGGAGAATCCCATCAGGTATTGGGTGAGCGTCGGCAGCGTGGTCTTGAAGTCCTTGAAGATTTCGCGGAACCGCGGAATGACGAAGATCATGATGCCCGTGACGATCAGCACGGAGAAGCAGATCACGCACGCGGGGTAGATCATCGCGCCCACCACGCGGCGCTTGAGCCGCTGGGCCTTTTCCATGAACTCCGCGAGGCGCTGCAGGATCACGTCGAGCACGCCGCCCGTCTCACCGGCCTGCACCATGTTCACATACAGCCGGTCGAAGGCCTTGGGATGGCGGCTCATGGCTTCCGAGAGCGTCGAGCCGCTTTCCACGTCATTGGCCACGCCTTCGAGCGTCACCTTGAGCAACCCCGGCTTCTGCTGCTGCTCCAGAATTCGCAGTGACCGCAGGATCGGCAGGCCGGCATCCTGCAGCGTGGAGAGCTGCCGGGTGAACTGTGTGACGACCTTGACGGAGACACCGCCGAAGGAGAGGTTAAAGCCGCCCTTCTTCTTGGGCGCTGCTCCACCTGCGGCCGCCTGCGCCCCCTTCTGCTTCTTGGCGGCCTTCTCCTTGACCTTGGTCGGGAAGTACCCCTGGGTGCGGATCTTGGCGATGGCTTCATCCGCCGTCCCCGCCTCAATCTCGGCTTTGACTTCCTGACCTGCCTCGTTCATCGCCTCGTATTGGAACGTTGCCATTGAGAGAACCTCCATGTACCGGCAGCGTATCCGTTGCCGGTGTTCACTTCAGGCCAAAATATCTCGGAGGCCGAGCACAGGGGGGATTAGGGCTGCCATCAACTGCTCGTCCGCCACTTCTATGTACGGGGCAACAACGTGTCCGGTAAGGGTCAAACGGCTCAAAATGTTGAAATCCGGACCAGATCATTCCTGTTAACGAATATTTCTTGCATGTCAGGGCGGATTTTACAGCGCCACGTTAAGCAGGCTGCCGCGGGCATCGTGCGGCTGGATGATGATCTGGTCTCCGGCGAGGGATTCGTCGGAGGTGATGCCGATGCGTTTGCCGGATTTTTCCTCTAACTCCACCAATGCCTTGCGTTTGCGGTTGAGCAGGAAGGTCGCAACCGTGGGATATGCACGCACTTCCAGGCGCGCCACGTCCATCCGCGTAACGCCCGCGGCGAGTCGGCGCATGACATCCAGGCTGACCGATTCAGGGGTTTTGATGAGCGCGCTGCCATGACAATGCGGGCAGTCCATGTAAATGCTTCGCTTAAGCGAAGGTCGGACTCGCTGGCGCGTCATCTCGATCATGCAGAAAAGGCTCATGCGCAGGACCTTGGTTTTGGCGCGGTCATTCTTCATCTCCTCGCGGAGGAGGCGCTCGATTTCCCGCTTGTGGCGTTCTTCGCGCATATCGATGAAGTCGATCACGATCACGCCGCCGAGGTCGCGCAGCCGCAGCTGGCGGACGACTTCCTTCAAGGCTTCCTTGTTCATGTTAAAGGCGGTCAATTCCGCATCGCGCTGCTCGCGGTAGCGGCCGGAGTTCACGTCGATGGCCACCAGGGCCTCGGTGGAATCGATCACGAGCGACCCGCCGTTGGGGATCTCCACGCGCCGCGAGTTGATCTTTTCGATCTCGCGCTCGACGCCGAATTTCTGGTACAGCGGCATCGTGCCCGTGTAAAGCTCGACCATGCCCGCGGAGCGCGGATCGACGATCGACAGGAAATCGCGCACGCGCGAAGCCACCTGTTCGTTGTCCACGATGATCCGGTCGATTTCGTCATTGAACACGTCGCGGATCGTCCGGATGACGAGATCGGACTCCTGGTAGAGTTCGACTGGGGCACGGTTGGTGCGGATGCGGTTGGCGATCACCTTCCACATGCGTACGAGGTAATTGAGATCGCCCTGGAGTTCCTTCTTGGACACGTCCGTGCCGGCCGTGCGGATGATGAACCCCAGGTTGCGCGGCGGATTGAGCTCCTGGAGCGTGCGCTTGAGTTCGCGCCGCTGGTCAAGGTCCTCGATTTTGCGCGACACGCCCAGCTGCGCCATCCCCGGCATCATGACCAGGTACCGGCCCGGGCAGGAGACATAACTCGTCAGCGTCGGACCCTTGGTGCCAATGCCTTCCTTGGTCACCTGCACGATCACTTCCTGGCCGCGGCGCAGGCACTGCTGGATCGGCGGGCGGTCGCGGCGCGGCGTCTTGCGGCCGACCTTTTCCATGGGCTTCATGTGCCCGTCATCCACTTCGCCGCCTTCACCCTCGTAATCGTCGACGAATTCGTCTTCCTCGCCGAATTCCGAGTTGTAGGCTGAGCCAAAATCGGCCGGCTCTTCCACCGGGGTCGATCCTTCGGCTTCCACCCGGTTTTCGGAGGTTGCCGCAGACCCTTCGACCGGCGCGGCATCTTCGGCTACAGCCTCGGAGCCGCTTTCATTTTCATCAAGTTCGTTTTCCTCGGCTTCCTCCGAACGTGCGACGGATTCCGTCATCGCGCGTTCGTCGGCAACTGGCGATTCCGCCGGAGCCGTGACCGGAGTCTGCTGCACTTCCAAGGTGGGCACGCCGATGGACACCGCCGGGGCATCGACTGCCGTCTCATGCGCCAGCGGCGCACCTTCCGGAGGCATTTCCTGCAACGCTTCCGGCGACGTTTCAGGCGTGGATTCGGGCGGCAGGGGAGGCGGGAATCCTGTGCCGGTCGGCACGGGCGGGCGCGCGGAGCGCGCCTGCCCGCGCGCTGTTTGCGCGGGTCCCTGGGGGCCGCGCCGATGCTGCATGCGCGGCTGATTCCGCTTGGGGAAATACTGCGGATGCAGATCCGAAATGTGCAAAAATCCATTCTTGCCGATGCCAAAATCGATGAACGCCGCCTGGATCGACGGCTCCACGTTGGTCACGCGGCCCTTGTAAATGTTGCCGATGTGCGATTCCGTGCTCGACCGCTCCATGTACAGCTCTTCCAGCACGCCGCGGCGAACCACCGCTATCCGGATCTCCTCGCCCTCCACGACGTTGATCAGCATGTCGCGGCCGGTGGGCTCGCGCCGCTTCGGAGCGGGTGCGGCAAGCGATTCGTCAATTTCGATATCTTCGGCAAAGGGCGCCAAGGCCGCCACGTCCGCCGCCGATGGCTGCTGATTCGGCACCGATGTGAGGCTGTCAGCCGGTGTCGAGGTCGGCTGCGCGGAAAGCGCCACCATCTCGCGTTCCGGCGGCTCGCCGATCGGCGCTAACTGCTGCACCGGGGGTTCGAACGGTGCCTGCATGGCGGGAGGCTGCGGCAAGCGCTGGAACTCGCCCTGACGAGCGCCACCGGCCGGAACTCGGCCCCCCCCTGGCTGACCACCCTGGCGCGGCGGATGCTGCTGGCGCGGCCCACCCCCGCCGCCTCCGCCCTGACGCGGCTGGCCCCGTTGACCTTGCTGACCCTGCTGCCCAGGTTGCCGCTGGTCGCGACGCTGTCCCCGACCCTGGCCACCCTGGCCACCCTGACCGCCGCCGTGAGGTATCGCCTGCTGCGGTCCCCGGTGATGTGAATGCTGCGGACGCGATCCACCCGGCACGGGCGGAGGCACCGGCTGAGTAAGATTCTCAGGGGACTGCGCGGGAGGCGGCGCGAACTCGCCCGCGTCGCCCTGCAGTGGGGCAGGCGGCACGATGGGCCGGGGGAGGGAGGGCGGACGCAAGCCGCTCGGCCGGAATTGATGGCGGGTCTTGCCCGTGGTGAAGGTCATGCGGCCGGGACCGGGCCGAATCACCGTGGGGCGCATGCCCACGCGCGGCGGGCCGGGCGTAAAAGCGGAAGGCTGCTGCGGGGAGGTTGAGCCCGGGCCCGAATCCGGTTGGCTGGAGAATGGCTGGCCAGCCGGGGCCTCAGCCGCAGGTGCAGATGGGGCCTGGGATTCCGCAACGAATGGCGCGGTTGTATCCTCCGGCGAAAATTCCTGGGATGGCAGTTCCGGCGATCCACCAATGGGCTCGTCGGGCAGAGGCGCGTCTGCCGGTTGGACAACCTGCGGCGTCATACCAGCATGCGGGCCCGCAGCGGGCGGACGCCGCCGGCCGCGCGACCGAGGCTTGCCACGGGGTACGGGCGGCTGGGCACCGCCTGCCGCAGCACCGGCAGCCGGAACTGCTTTAGCCGCACCCCCCGCACGTGAGCGGCCACGGCCGCCCCGCGAACCACGGCGGCGCGGTCGCTTGGCCCCTCCGCCCCCGCCGCCGGGTGCAGCACCTTCGGCGCCTGCGGAATCTCCGCCACCCGCACCGGCATCCGGCGCAAGCTGGGGGAGTTCATGAAACATTCTGGAAATGGACGAACCTGCCGGCGTGGGGCCGGCGACGAGAAAATCTACGCTAATGATCGCACCTGATGTAGGAGGATAAGCTGCGGCCTGGCGGCCCGAAGGCGCTGGCGCTGCGATATCCCCTGGTTTTTGCCGGAGCCATGCGACTGGACATTTTTTGGTGAAACCGTCGCGAGACAGGGTCCGGATGTGCTTATAGTCTACCCTCCCGAAGCCATCGGGGAAAGCTGTGGGCCGTTCGCCGAGTCAAGTCAGCCGTCACAAGTCATTCCAAATCATGAGGATACATGCCGGCTACTCGTCCATTGGCAGGCTGGCAGTGAGGACGCGGCGAGGCGGTGGCGTTGGTGGTTCACGCTTACTTCTCTCCACCCAGACCGAGGGACACCGTAAACTCCACCGGAAGCGGTACGGCGTCTTCCTCGGCCGTCGTCTTTACCTGTACCGTCGCCGTATCCACGGCCTTGGCCAACGTTAACATCACCTGGCCCTCCCCGGTCTGCCTCCGATCGCGATCCTCCGGGAATGGCGCCGCAGCCAATTGCTTCCCCTTTTCGTCCAGAAGCACCACCGTCCCATGGATCACCTTACCCGCCTTCATCGTTAGATACATCCCGTTTCCCGCCGCTCCCGCCGCGCGCACGGATATCACCGTCATCTCCACATCCCCGGCCTTGAAAGTCGTTCCTGGCATCAGCGTTACGTCCTTGGCCTCGCCAATTTTCTCCGATTCCTCCATAAGCACTCCGATCTTTCCCTTGAATCGAACTTCCCTGGTCCCCGCCGTCGGCAGATTCGCTGTAAACCCCCACCCCCTCCGCAACGCCGCGCCCTGCCGTGAAATCAAATTTCCTATCATTGACGCGGAGGCTTAGCGAGCATCGCTGGGCAGGAGCCTGTATTGAATCGTGACTCCGCCGGAGGCACTGTAACCGGCACCATGCCACTGATTAGCGGCAACGCGCATGACGCCTATCCTCCCTTCGCGTGTCTGAAACGCCCAGGTCCGCGCCGCGCCGACCTTCGTTAACGCATCGGACTGCTGCGGCACGGCTCGTTCGAGTGCCTCCTCGATCAACCCGGCCTCGCCCTCCCATGCTTTGTCGGCCACCGGAACCAGTTTCAGGTTTATTTGTACGAGCGTTCTCATACCGCCCTGAATCCTCATGACAACCAGGTCTACGCCTGCCTTCTTTAGCTCTTCTGTCCCCTGGCCGCCCTCCCGAGCAAAGATGCTGGGAAATTCTTTGTGATAGTCACCGCTGTCCAGATCCAGAAAGTTGCGCTCCGATACGTTGTCGATATTCCCGCCGCCTTTCTCGACATATTCCACCACGCGCGTCTCGATCGGCCCGGGTTTATTCTGGCCCGCCAGCTGGGCCGGCTGCGGCAAAAGAACGTCCAGTAGGTCACCGTCCTGGTTCAGCAGCAAGGAAACCGCACGCTCCTGGTCCTTCACCCGGGCCGTTCCCTTGAAGACGATGTCGCCGTTGTCGGCCACGCGCACGTCATTGATCTTCACGAGCCCGGGATATCGTTCTTCGGCAACGTCGAACCTGAACCACCCGCGACTTTCGTCCGTCCGCACCAGCCCGAGGTGCGTGTCTCGAAACACGAGGACCATGTAGGCTCCATTGGGCGACGTGGCATATGCGGTGGACCGCATTCCGCCGAAATCGGCGATAAAATCCAGCACCTTTAGCACGGTTTGCGCGCGCACGGCACGTTCCGGGTCTTTGTCCGTGGCTACCATCCTAAGCGCGCCGGCCGCTGCCGGTCCGATCTTGATCAGTTCTCTTTGTGCCGCCTGCCGAACGGTAGGATCCTGATCCCCCAATTGTTCGATGAGTTCAGAAACGCTCTGAGTAGGCAGCGTCGCGGCATCTGCCGGCCGTGTGGCCATGGAGCCTCCCGGATGTGCGGCGGGTGCGTACGACACCAAATCGGCCCTACATCCGGCGAGAACTGGCAGCAAGGTAAGGGCCGCAAAGGCAAGGGTCCGCGTGCGCATCGGGATTCTCCGGGAAAGCGATTACGGGTTAGATGCATGAAAGGAAAGTTGGTTCCATGGTGGCCGAAGGGGGCCGTGGAATTGAGGCTGGGTTCCGTGCCCTCGACGAACATGCCGAGTGGCCCCGAAGCCTGAGCATGGTACCTGCGTTGACAATGCCACCCGCCAACGCATGAGTCGTCGCGGAAGATTTCAAGGATGGGTGCCCGCGGCTTTGGCTTCGCCATTCACTTGCAGATCCGTAGCGATGTTCAATTCGAGTGGGCCTAAATCCATTGCCTGGGAAACCTGGCCGACAGGTTTCTCGCCCATGTTGAGATCCCTCTTCAGGCCGGCGATTCGCTTGGGTGTTGCCGGAGAGTGATTATGCGACAGATCTTCCATGAATACCTGGAGTTCGTATTCGCCCGCCGGCACGTCTTCGATACGGAACGACCCGTCTGCCGCGATGAGGCTTGTGCTCGACCATTGCCGTAAGAGAAATTCTTGTCCTTCCTTGCTTTGCTTCCACTTGTAATACCACTCGTCATCGTCAGACACCAGGGCACCAGCGGGATGGGGCGGTTCGAAAGGTTTGCGCGTCACTCGCACGGATCCTTCCGACCAATCGATGCTTTGCTTGTACCAATTGGGAGCGGCCAATCGACCCGCCACCGGACGTCCAGTCCCACCGAGTTGGATCGTGGCAGTCTTGCCCTCTTCAAGGCGGACGAAAATGGCGGGGCTCAACGAGAACGTTGTTGAGTTCTCAGACTCTCGCAGAATGATTTGGCGACCCATCTCACCTACCAAGGGTGGCAGTTGGGGGAAGGCAAATTGGCCCTTCGCATTAGTCGCACCGGAATATGAGAGTAGAACATGTCCGCCAGGTGCACTGAATGGGCCCGGCTCGAATTTCAGGCTGATAGTCTCATTAGCTCCCGCACTTGAGCCAATCTGTAAGCGACCGTCCGTGGCCGCCCAATGCCGCAAATCAATTCTGCCTGATTTGCGAAATTCGTCAGCGGTGAGGTAGGCAAACCCCAACTCGTGGCATACGACCAATTCATTAATCACACTCTTTGGCGCGGGACCCTTTGCCTTGTGTGGATCGCTGTCGGGCGGAATAACGAATCTTCCTTTATTGTCGGCCACGAAATACGTGCTGTTCAAATCGCGCGTTGGTTGGCCGTCTTGAATAACGGTCCAATGACTGGAAAAACAGGGGATCACCTTGGCACTCACAGCGGGCGTGCCGTCAGGTGCATAGACGACACCGGTCAGTTCATCGGCGGCAGGCGGTGGCGCTGGAGATTTTGACTGCTGCGCCAGAGCGAAGGGCACCACCGCCCCGATGACGAAAATGCACATGACGCATGTGACTAATGCAAGTGTAACCTTCATCCATGTCATGATTTGGGTGCCTCCTTTGGCAATCAAGATACTGGTGGATTCGGCACTCGATCTCCTAGTCAGTGTTTGAGGTTAACTCACAAGCCAGGTTGGTGAGGTGGCGCTGTCGTCTTGCCAGATTTGTCGACCCGCTTCTTGATCTCCGCCTTTGTCATATCGACAAGTTCACCAACCATCCAACTGTTGCCGAGAGCCTCCTTGGCTGATGCTTCAAGTTCGTCAGTGGCGAAAGGGAAGCGACTGTACATGTAGATTATCTGATTCATCAAGGTGTCACGTTGTTCGATCATGGCGATTTGAATTAAGGCCACAGCCTTTGCCGCCAGTTTAACGTCAATCTCAGACCTCAGCCGCCGGCTTTCATCCGTCTCCGGCCCATCGGAATTAACAATCAGCCATGTCGGAACAGCGGGCTTGTCCCGGGGAATCTCATTGTCGATACATTCCTTCAGCCCCCGAAAGTAAATGTGCGCCGCGTCCCTTCTTGCAACGATCAGGTCGTTACCCCGCGCGCCGGCGTGTTCCACCTGGATTGCATCTCCCCAATAGACGAATAGCTGCAGTCGCTTCGCAGGATCGAGCGGAAGGTCTAAAGCGGCCTTCGCATTGCGAATCGTCCCATCGTAAACCGGCCCACTTTGCGCATAAATAAGCGCAAGAAAATAATAGATCTTGGCTTGCTCCTCGGGAGCGCGGTATTCCTGAAATAGTGGGCGAGTTATTGCCTCAACCTTCTGAAACGGCGTATTTTTTCCATCTTGTAGCAACCCAATATCCCACAATTTCTCGTCGAGTGTTTTGGCTGCAACGCTGCTAGTCGCGACCGCGATGGCCGGCGTACGCGAGGTTTTCGGACGGGGTGCGACCAGGATGCCGGTGGTGACGAGCAGGACGAGTGCGGCGACGGCGAGGATGATTTTGGCGGCGGTGGAGATGGAGAGGAAGAGGTCGGCGGCATTGGTGTTGAGGGATGCAGCGACGGCGGTTGCCGCGGAGGAACTGGCGGGGCCACCGAGGCCGATTTTCGTGAGTTCGGTCGTGAGGGTGGTGGGGACCTGGGCCTGGGCGAATTGCGGCAGGGCGGCGGGGAGGAGGGCTGGCGCGGTGGTGAAGCCGTGCTGGGCGAGGCGCGCGCGGAGGGCGTCGACGGCGGATTGGACACGGCGGAGAATCGTGGGTCGGGAGATCTGGAGTTCGGCGGCGAGGTCACGCTGGGAACGGTTGCGGAAGAAATGTTCGATCAGGAGGAATTGCTGGTCCGGGGGGAGTTCGAGCAGGGCTTCGTCGATAATGGAGCTGAGTTTGTGCCATTCCTCGGTTTCGAGGGCATGGGTGGCGGCTGAATGGGCGGCCGTGGACAAGAGGTTGGCGGATTCGCGCGTGCCCCAGAGGGCTTCGTGTCGGCGGCGGGTGGCGTCGTCTCGGATGAGATCGTTGGCCGTGTTGATGGCGGTGGTGTAAAGCCAGGAGGAAAGATCTCGGCGGATGGTACCGGCGGCCTTGGCGAGTTTGAGGAAGGTCAGTTGGACAACGTCCTCGATATCCTGGGCGTGGGCGAGGCGCCTGCGGGCGGCGGCGTAGACGAGTCGCTGGTAGTTCTCGACGAGGAGGCGAAAAGCCTGGGCGTCGTGGTGTGTGGCGTATTGATCGAGGGCCTGGTAATCGGTCATGCGGGCATCCTTGGAAGGAGCAGTCGTCATAGTAGACGCACGCGGCGCCAGAGTGGTACGGAAATCGAGGTATTTTGATTCCACATGGGCGTGCCGTGGTGGCGAGGGTCAGGGGGTTACAGGGTGCGTGTGGCGTCCGCTCGCGAGCCGAGCAGATTACTTTCCGACTCCGGTGTCGAACAATTCGCTGGCAAAACCGACTGCCTGCATGGCGGTGGCGGTTCCGCCTTTGCTGATGTCGAGATAGATACTTGCCGTGGCCGACTGCACGGCCACGGTATAGGGTCGGGGAGCGTACACCGTGATTGTCTGAAGGGGCGGTGTCACCTGGACCCCCCCCGCAGGTATGGAGATCGTTGCCAAATCGCCTGGCCGAATCGGGCTGCGGTAATCCGGCAGGGTTAATTCTCGATCCTGCGTGAAGCGCCCGGGCGTCTCACCTTGCTTCCACTGATCATAGCGTGTTAGCACCTCGGCTTGCCCTTTGTTAAGCGATTCCCTCGGCAGGGATTCGATACAGCGGCGTGCGGCGAATCCCGCGGCAGCCCAGTTGACGTCTTCGCCCAGGGCATCGACGTAGGTCATCACTCCCGCAAGCCCCGCGCCACTCGGCCTCTGACCCAGCAGCAGCACCGAGGCATTCATCCGATACATGAGCGGCGTGGGAAAGGTTTCACCCTTCTCACCCGGTGCGCTGAGTCTCTGGTTATCAGTCACGCGCTTGCCTGCCGCCTGCAAAATTTTCCAGGCCGCGGCATCTTTCGTGAGCTGCGCCAGAATCGTCGGCACATGTTCTTCGCCACCCTTAGCCATGACTTCCTCCACTAGTTTGCCGTAGCGGCGGCCGCGGAGAATCCAGTCGAGTGATTCGGGGAGGACAGGCATGATCTGGTTGTTCATGACGAGGCGGAGGTAGTTGCTGTCCCAGTCCGCCATCATGGCGAGCGATTCCGGGAAGCGTTCCCGGCTCACCCGGTCGGCAAGCTTCTGGGCATCCTCGATCCAGGTCTCGGTCGCACGATTACCATCGGCACCGCGCCTCTCCTGCCCATGGGCCTGAACTACAGCGACATATACGACCGCCATCACGATCGTCAAACAGCCGCGCTTCATGACATGTCCTTTCCAACAATGCCCTCTCCAACTCAACGCCGAGATGATCCCTGGGTTTCAATCGAGGGCTGGAATTCTCCCTTGACTCTCCGCCTACGTGAGTATTAGACACCGGCGCAGGGGTGGGCGCAACGGGAATTCTTTGTCGGGAGGGTGGAAGCGTTTCCGCGCCGGGCCAGGCACGCAATTCTCTGAGGGATGCGTCCGTCTTGAGGGTGACCTCGTCGGCAACACCGCCAATTGCTCTCATGATCGGGCTAAGGGGCTTGCGCTTCGTCCGCGTCTATGGCAGGCTGGATAGCGGACGTGTTCTCTAAAAAAGGGTGCTTGGGTACCAGAAGCCATCGGACTGGCTGGCGCACCGCCTGGTACCCCTCAGGGGGAAAGAAAAGGGGTAAGGATTCGTTTCGACGGGAACCATAAGCGCACGACGATATGTCCCGCCGCGTGCACCGTCAAGGGAACACCCACCGCCTCAAATGCTTTGCGCGTTCTATTCCGCACTCCGAACTCTGCATTCTGGACCCCGATCTCCAAAACCATCCACCCGATTCCCCGGCCAACATCCCGCGCCGAGATCCCCCCAACCCCGCGCCAAGCCCGCGCGAGCCATTCTTCGGCACCCGAAACCCCCGCAAAACCCCTTCAAATACACTCCTCACCAACCGCTCTCCTGCTCCCCCCCGCATCTGCGAACTTTGAGTTCGCCAAATGGCTCACATATATTTTGGCATACTCAACTCCCCCATCTAGCCACACCCCACGGCAACCTGGGCAACCCAACTCCGCCATCGGGCTGGAACACAGAGATTGGCGATTTACGATACGTGCCGACTGCTCTTCCACTGCTGATAGAAACCGGCACGGCGTTTCTCGGTGGCTTCAGCGCTGTAGAGGCGGGCACCCAGCCAGTAGAGGCCTTCCTTGAGTTCCTCGCGCGTCATGTTTTTCGGGTGGTAGTTGACATCGAAGAGCGTGCATAAATCCCAGCGACCGGGTTCCACCACGCGCTTTTCCTGCAGGAGCCGCGTGTACAGCGGCGTCCCCGGAAACGCCGTCAGTGTCGTGATCTGAACCTCATAAAGGGGAATCGACGACGCAAACGCCAGCACTTCCTCAAAAATCCCCGGGTCGTGCGCATCGAGGCCCAGCACGAAGCAGCCGTTGACGGTCACGCCATGCCGCTGGATGTTGCGTACGGCATCGATGTAGCGGCCCTGCCAGCGGGCCTTCATGTTGCCGCGCATTTCGACGCCTTCGAGGGCCGCCTTGCCCGGGCTCTCGAGGCCGATGAGCACCTGGCGGCAACCGGCCTCGCGCATCAAAGTCACGAGTTCCTCGTCCTCGCCCACGGTGATGTCCGTTTCGGTGAACCACTTGAGGCCCAGCGGCTTGAGCGCCCGGCACAATTCCTTGCCCCAGGCCTTGTCGACGAAGGTGTTGTCGTCGGCGAATTCGATGAAGGGTTTCTCGCGTACCCTGCACATGGCCTTGATGTCGCGAATGACGTCCGCCACCGGCCGCTTGCGGTAGCGTTCATTGAGCATCACGGTGGAGGCGCAGAACTCGCAGCGCCACGGGCAGCCACGGCTGGTCTGCACGGTGAACCGGTTGTAAGGCCGATCGCCCAGGAGGTCGTAGCGCGGCACCGGCAGGGTTGCCGCGTCCACCGGGGGCAGATCTTTGGCGCGGATGATGAGGCCTGTGCGGCCCTCTTCGGCCGCCCGAACCACCTCCGGCCAGGTGCTCTCGCCTTCGCCGACCACGACATAATCCGCGTGGGCCTGTGCTTCCTCCGGCAACGCCGTGACGTGCAGTCCGCCCATGGCCACCTTCACGCCCCTGGCCCGGAGGCGGTCGGCGATCGCATAGGCCTCGAATACCTGCGCGGAAAAAGTGCTGATGGCGACCAGATCGGAGGAATAAACCTCCGGCGGCTCCTTGCCGTCGGCCTCGGCTTCGAAATAGCGCAGGTCGTGGCGGCCCTCCTTTGCGCCGGGGGTCACCGCCGCGAGGTACAACAGGCCGAGACTGGGCAGCGACGCCACCACCTTGCTGCGCTCCACAAACCCCGGCAAGGTCAGGCCAAACTCCATGAGTTTCTTGTCGTGTGCCCGCACCCCGCTCATGGCCAGCAGTCCGATCTTCATCGCGCACTCCCTCTGTAACGCGGGCATCCTGCCCGCAATTCCTCTTACCCCTCGCGCTTCAACCCGCCAGCGCACACACCACGGCTCCGAGCAACGCCACCACGGGAATGAAAAACAGCCGGCGGAATCCCATCCGCCAGCCTGAAAGAAAGCAAACCGCAGGCATTCCTATCCCGCCGACGATGAGCCCCAGGGAGGCCCCGTGGGCTTGCCACGTGCCGGCCAAAGGAAGCGTTGCCACACTGAAGGCAATGTTGAGGATTCCCAGCGCCGCTAATGCGATATGGCCGAGGCGCACGAGGCGGCGGCGCCAGCTGGTGTAGCCGCCCATGAAATCTTCCCGCCAGAAGCCGAGCCCTACCACGGCCCCCACCAGGAATGCAGCCAGCAGCATGCCCCACCCTGCATACCAATTGGCCATGTGTCCCATGATCCTCTCCCTTGAGCCCGCGGGCGGGAAGTCGGCGCGAACGAAAGCTATACAGGCATCGCGACGATCATGATACCACTCCGCATATTTTCCACCGCGATTTTCCCAACCTTCTCACAAGTCGCCCACCGTAGACTCCCATTCGGCAATCAACGCCGGGTCCGCATGCACCGCCAGGTCCGGGCTTTCCGCATCATCCATGAAGATCACGATCCACACATCTCCGGCTTTCCCCTGGTGCCGCACCGGGAATTGAAACGCCCGGGTCTGGTCGGGCGCCATATCGTCCATTACGGCTATCACCTCGGCCTTCTCCGCGTTCCCGAATCCTTCCACACACCCGCCCAGCTTTTCCAGGATCGGCTCCACCTGTTCCGCATCCAGGTTTGCCGACCATTCCGCAAGACCCTTGGGCAGGGTCCGCCGATTCTTCACCAGGTGCGCGGGTGCCGGCGGTTTCTCCACGGGCAGGCCCATCTTCTTGAGCGTTTTTTTCGCCTCCCGTCGCACGTCCGCGTTGCCATCCTGCAGAAATGCCCGCACCGCCGCCGCATGTTCCTTCGCCTTGAGCATACCGAGGGCCTCGATCGCCCAGCGCGTGACGCCCTTCTCAGGGAGCGCCGCGGCGATCACCCTGGCGGCCCGCTTGTCACGCGTCTTGGCGAGCGCCAGGCACAGGCATCCGCGATCTTCCCCGTACCGCCGATCCTCGATGAGCCGGATCAAATCTCCGGCCACCCCGGGCATCGCCAGTTCCCAGATCCACACCCCCAACTGGTTATCGGCTTCCGGCCGCTCAAACTCCGCGATCAGCCAGCGTGCCGCACGTTCCCGATCTTCCTTGCCCACCCACCGGCACAGGCTGTGCAGATTGCTGCGTAGTTTCGACGGCAAGCCATCCGCCAGCGCGATGAGCGCTTCGAACCCCTTGCGCGGGAGTGCCACTTTTTGCGACCGCAATTCCTCGTACGTCACCCCTGCTTGAGCGAGCGTTTCCTTGATCCGCCCCCATAGAGCCGTGTGCTCCCGTTCCGCCTCTATACCCGGCGCATTGGCAACCGCCAGCGCTGTGAGCTCCTCCTGTAGACGCGGCCCGTGCAAGCGGTCCGCCACTTCGATCCGCAAGTCGGTCGGCAATCCGTACCGCAACACCCGCACCTTGACCCGCACCGGGTACTCCGACCGGAGGTACGGACACACGACTTCCGCCGTTCCCGTGGGCACTTCCACCGGCTGACGCGCTGCCAGCAGCATCGCCTGCGTCAGGTTCCGGAAGGAATCCGCATGCAACCCCGCCTTTCGCAACGCCTGAAATGCCTCGTGCCGCGAGAAACTCAACTCGAACACAAGTGGTTTGCCCTGCGCCTCCGGCGGCGGCTTTACCATGGGCCGCTCCTCCAGGTGCGCGACAAGGCCTTTCCAATTCCCAAATCCGTAGTCGCCCGCCACATCCTTCTGCGCATCGGTCTTAGACTGGCAGAACGTCTCCACTTGCCAGCGTACCAGCGCTTCCATGTCGGCCAGATCCAAACTGGCTGGGATCACCGCTGCCTTTTTTTGTTTAGCCATGGCCCGCCCTCTTGTTCGGACTCACGCGCCTCTACCGGTGATGGCGCATTCATCTTGATCCAAGAATGGTAACGGGAGCGGAGAGTGTGTCTAGAGGCTCAGCGTTCTTGGAAAGAAATCCTGCTTAGTCGCCTGCTTGGCGAGGTAGAGCGTCTCTTCTGCGAGCACATTCGCCCGCGCGGTGCCGTCCTTGAGCACATTGAGGACTTGGCCGGGATCCTTTTCGAATTGCAGCCGCCGCTGACGGATCGGGTCGATCAGCGCCACCAGCACTTCCACCAGCTTCTTCTTGCAGTCGACATCGCCGATCTGGCCGGCCTTGTATTTCGCCTCGGTCTCGGCAACCCATTGCTTGTCCGGATTGAACGTCTCGTGATAGGCCCACAGGGGGTTCTTGTCGGGGCTGGTCTCGCCGGGGTCGGTCGCCTTCTTGCGATTCGGATCGGTGTACATGCCCATGACTTTCTTGCGGATAGCGTCGGGATCGTCTGACAGGAAAATCGCATTGTTCAGCGACTTGGACATCTTCAGGAGTTGGCCCGTTTCCGCGGAGGGTGCCCCCGTCCCCACCAAACGCCGCACGCGGCCGAGCTTGGGCTGGATGATCGGAAACACGCCCCCGGACTTCTGGAAATCCTTGTCCTGGGTGTGCGGATCGACGCCGCAGTAGACCTGATCGAAGCGCCGGGCCACTTCGCGGCACAACTCGAGATGGGGGATTTGATCCTCACCCACCGGCACGAGTTCCGGTCGAAACGCGAGGATGTCGGCACACTGTCCCACGGCATAGAGCGGGAAACCGAAGGGATACTCGTCGCCGAGGCCCTTGTCGCGGATTTCATCCTTCAGGGTGGGATTGCGCATGACCCGGTTGAACGGGATGAGCATAGAGAACATCCAGGTCAGCGCGTGGATTGCGGGGATTTCGGATTGGATGAGCAGCTTGGATTTCGCGGGATCGATGCCTACGGCCAGCCAGTCGGAGGCGATGTCGATGACCGACTGACGGATTTCGGCGGGATTGGCGGCGCGCTCGGGATTGGTAAATGCGTGGTCGTTGGCGATGAGGAAGTAGCAGTCGTACTGGTCCTGCAGGGCGAGGCGGGTTTCGAGCGAGCCCACATAATGGCCGAGATGGAGGCGGCCCGTGGGGGTGTCGCCGGTAAGGATGCGGGGCTTTGGCGCTGTGGCGGACATGGGGATTCCTTTGCTGGGATGATCGAGAGTGCGTCAAATTACACGAATCGTGGGCCAGGGGGTAGTGAGGTGGGCACTTGGAGAGTCCCATGCGTTCAACGTGGCGGGCACTGCCATGGCGGCGGTAGGATGCCCCCATGAGCTCGCTGCGCATCTTCTACGCTTCCGACACCACGCCCAATGCGTGGTTTCAGAACGTCAAATCGAATATCTGGCGGAATAACCTGTTGTTGCCGCTACGGGATCTGGGCCACGATGTGGTGGAGTTCAATTACGACCTGACGGCCACGTTTCGCAATCTCGATCCTTCCGTGCCGCGCCAGGCCGCATTCATCGCCGAAAACCGTCCGCGCATCACGGCAGAGCTCCTGCGGCAACTGCGCGCCGCGCATGCGGCCGCTCCCGTGGACCTCTTCTTCTCTTACTTCTTCGATGCCTGCGTGCTACCGGAAGGAATCGATGAGATCCGCAAAATGGGAATCAGGACCGTGAACTGGTACTGCAACGGCTCGTACCAGTTGCACCTGGTGAAGGAAATCTCGCCGCACTACGATTTTTGCCTCGTTCCGGAGAAATTCCGGCTGCAGGATTATGTGGCCATGGGCGCGCGGCCGATTTATTGCCAAGAAGCGGCCAATCCCCAGGTCTACCGCCCGTACGATTTGCCGCAGGAGTTTGACGTGACGTTTGTCGGCCAGGCGTATGGCGACCGGCCGCTACTGATCCGCTACCTCGTCGAGCAGGGCATTCCCGTGCAGGTCTGGGGCCACGCGTGGAAAAAGCCCGATGCCCGCTGGATGCCCCGCGAGACCTACGAGTCCATCCTCGCCATTCCCGAGGAACTGCGGCACGATCCGCTGCCCGACGAGGACCTCGTAAAAATGTATTCGCGTTCGAAGATCAACCTGGGATTCTCAACCTGCGGCGACACGCACCTGGCGAATAGTGACCGCATCGTCCAGGTGCGGCTGCGCGATTTCGAGGTGCCAATGTCCGGGGGCTTCTACATGGTGGAGTCCATCGAGGAACTGGCGGAGTTTTTCGAGATGGGCCGCGAGATCGTGGGTTATCGCGGGACCGAGGACCTGCGTAACAAGATTCGTTATTGCCTCGCACACGGATCGGAACGCGAAGCGATCCGCCGGGCCGGACATGAACGAGCGCAGCGCGATCACACCTGGCAAAAGCGCTTCGCCAAGGCCTTCGCGGAAATGGGATGGACTTGAAATGGCCCACACCCCATTGGTGACATTTCTGCTCGCCGTGCACAACAACGCCGCCACGATAGGCGCAGCGATTGATTCGATCCTGGCCCAAACCTACGCGGAAGTCGAGCTCGTGGTGGTCGACGATGCCTGCATCGACGGAACGCCTCAGATCCTTGCGAGATACACCGACCCGCACATCCGGCGGTTCACCAACGACCGCAACCTGGGCCTGTCGCGATCATTGAATCGCGGATGGGCAGCCGCCCGCGGCGTCTATGTGGCACGCATGGACGCCGACGATCTGTGCCTCCCGGGGCGTGCGCTGCGACAGGTCGAATACCTCGAACAGAATCCCTCGATCTCCGTCGTCGGGTCCTTCATCGAAACCTTCACTGGAGATTCCGGTGCGGGAGGCATCGTGAGGTATCCCACCGATCCCGCGTTCGTGGCCTCGACCCTGTTGTTTCGCAATGCCCTAGCGCACCCCGCCGTCATGATCCGAAAGTCAGCACTGGACGCCCATGGCCTGCAATTCGAGCCGGCGTTCCGCTGTGCCCAGGACTACGCCTTGTGGATCCGCTGCGTGCAGCATCGCCTGACATTGGCCAACATTCCCGAGGTCCTTCTCAATTATCGATTGCACCCCGGGCAACTAAGTCACCAGTTTTTTGCGGGAATGCACGATGAAGGCACGGTTATTCGCGAGCGTCTGCTGCGCCACATCGATCCATCCGTGACGGCTGAAGAACTGGTCATCCATGATCGCCTGAGTCGCGACGAATTGCCCGCCAACGCCGATTTCATTGCGTCCGCGACAAATTGGTTGTGCAAACTCGCCGCCATCAACCAGCGCGACGGGCTGTTCCCCCGGGAGGCGTTCCTGCAGACGCTGACCGGGCGCTATGTCGCTCTCTTGAAGCTGGCGGCCGCCCATGGCTTGCCTCAGGCTGGTCCGGAAGGCGAGGAAGGGGCGACGTCACCCTTTGCGCCCTACATCCGCCCCGATGCCCTGCGTCTCTGATTCTGCACGCCTGAACCTGCTTGTGCCGATAAAGCTGGGGTCAAGCAACCTGGAGGAGCCGATGGCGGCCAAAACGCGGCAGGAAAAGTTCACCGAGGTGTACGAGAAGAACGCCTGGGGCGGGAAGGATTCGGTTTCCGGCACGGGTTCCGACCGGGCACAAACACAAATCCTGCGCGAGCAATTGCCCCTCGTTCTTGCGGAACTGGGGGCCAAATCGCTCGTTGACGCTCCCTGCGGCGATCTACATTGGATGAAAGATGTTCTCTGGGAAACGCTGGGCGTGCAGTACACCGGCGTCGACATCGTGGCGGAGTTGGTCGACAAGTTGCGGGCACAGTTCCCGGCCCGCCGGTTCGAATGCCTCGATCTCGTGGCCGATGTCCTGCCGCGGGCCGACGTGATTCTGTGCCGCGATTGTCTCGTCCACCTGCCGCTCGCGGAAATTCAGACAGTGGTCCGCAACTTCATTAAGAGCGGCGCGACCTGGCTGCTCACGACCACCTTCCCCGCTACCACCAGCAACACCGATGTCCGATGGAGCGGCTGGCGGCCTCTCAATCTTGAATTGGCACCCCTGCATTTCCCCGTACCCACCCGGATTATCGTTGAAGGCTGCACCGAGGACGGGGGCAAGCACGCCGACAAGAGCCTCGGCCTGTGGCGCATCGCCGACCTTCAGGCAATCTGATCCGCTTCAAATCTTTTGGCCGCTTCCCCCATCCCGGCCCAACGGGCCCGTTCTTTCACCGGTACTTCGGCAGCTCCTCATTTACCAGTTTCTGCTTCTCCGGCGGCAATTCCGGATCCACAAAAAACCGCAACTGCGGCGGCAGAACCTGCATACGGTCGGGCTTGATCGGCACGCCATGCCACAAAAGCTGCTTGCATCCCTGCCAGACGATCGTGCCGTCATACAACTGGAACACCTGCGTGATGTAACGCGTGTCCTTGTGGAGCGTGTCCAGCAAGTTGTCCCGGATGCCAAAGGCGTTGAACAATTCGCGCCGCGCGAAGATTGCGTTGAGTTCCGTCACGCAGATCAGTTCATATTCCTTCGCAGCGCCCAGATCTGCCAGCGCCCGCAACGAAGACCCCTGCTGCACGCTCATATCCCGCGGCTGCACAAAGGAAATGTTATGGGGAATCGAGGGATTGAACTCGATGACCACCACTTTCGGGCGATAGCGGCGGACGGAATCCCAGATGTGATAGTCGTTGCCGTCGATGTCGATGGAGAGCAGGTCGAAATCCTCCGGGATGGGCGTCCGGGCGAGCACGGCATCGAGCGATGAATCACCCTCAAAGTTGATGAATGCCTTGACGCACACTGCACGCTGGTTGCCCTCGTACGTGCGGAGCAGTTCCGCATACTTGGCATCATTGGCCTCGATGAACACGCCGTTCCAGCCATGGTGCGACACCAGGTTGCAGGAGTTGGAAAACTTCTTGCCGTCCCAGGCCCCAAACTCCACGGCCCATCGCCCGCGCCCTCCAGCCGATGCCGGTAACTTCTCAAAGACCGCCTGCAGAATGCCATCCTCGCCGGATTGCGAATAGACATTCTTCGCATGGCCCAGGAGCCAATCCGAAGGGCGCCCCGAATTCACCGCATCCTGCATCATTTACCTATCCGATCATCACGCATTCAATTTGTGTTCATTCGTGTTCATTTGTGGCCGTTTTACGTCGTCCGCAGTGCTGTCTGGGATTACATCTTCCGGCACCAGTTCTCCCAGACGAACCGATACTGCCACGACAAGTTGTGCGATTTCGCCAGGTCCTGCTGGATGTTCCGCATGCGGGTGGCGGCATCCGGCACAAAATCATGAAACTGCACCTGGAGATTGCGAATCCGCTTCACCAATCCCGTCTCGATCAGGTGAGGCAGCAGTTCGTACTCGCAGCCCTCGATGTTGATCTTCATCAAGTCCACCTCACGCCCCACCCCTCTCTCCCCCAGTTCCAACTCGGCGAATATCTCGCGGGCGCTGCGCAACTGAATGACGCACGGCGTTCCCTGGGCCTTGTGCACGGAGGTGGAATCGTTGTTGATGGAGATCGTCGCCTGGCCGGTCTGATCAGAAAGACCGCAGCGGTGAATGCGCACGTTGGCGCGTCCGCGAAAACGCTCTTCGATCTTTTCGGCGAACGCCGCCACCGGCTCGAAAATGTGGATGGTACAGCCGTAACATTCATCGATCTGCGCCGCCCAGTTGCCCTCGTAGCCGCCCACATCAAGCACGACGGATTCCCGTGTCAGCGGATAGTCGACGCGCAGCGTCTGGTCGCCGCGGTCGGCGAACCATTGCTTGATCACCGGCATTTCCATCTTTTCGGCCGCCGGATCGCCGAGAATCACCGGCTTGGCCGCGGCGGCGGGCACCCGCGCCACAATGATGTCATCCTTGAACATCGGGTGCGCTGTGCTGCCTGTTTCGGACGACAACTGGTAATCCGGGTTGATCGCACGGATCGCCTGTTGAATCTGTTCTTCGGTCACGAAATCAAAGTCGGCTGTGCCCACTTGCCGCCGGTCGTCGATGAGAATTGTGTGTGTGTTGACCGGGTGCCGGCCGATGATTCGCAGTTCTTTCAGAATGGGGCTGTTTTCGCTCCCCTTGACCGTGATGCCGCCCGAAAAATGCGCATCGAGCCAGAACGTGATTGGCTCGCGGATATCTTCGATCATGTTCCACAGCTGCTCTTCCGAGGATCCGTGGAACACCTTCACGCCCGGCTGGCCGGCGAAACGCCGCACGTTCTCCTCAAAGAGCTTGTCGGAAAGTTCCACCGACCGGATGGTCGTGAAGCCCGCGGACAATGCATCTTTGATGCCCTCCCCCAGGTAGGTGCCGGTCTCAATCAAAACCGGGTTGAGGTGGCGCTTGAAGAGTTCGACACTTGCGGGCATTTATCCCTCCGACTTGCCGGCCGCGGCCAGGCCACTGGTCACGTGGGCCAGAAACTGATTCCATCGGCTCCGATAGCTGAACTGCTCCAGCACAATCCGCCGCATCGCGTCCCCCATCGATTGCCGCAGTGCGTCGTCCGCCAGGAACTTGGCCGCCAGTTCCCCAAAACTCCGTTCATCATGAAACGATACCTGTGGCAACATCGGAAACGCCACGACCGCCAGCGGCGTCCGCGCCCAGACCTTGAGCACCCGCAGCGCGTGCTCCGGCGGCCAGGGATGATGGGCCAAAGTCCGCTGCCAGCGTACCCTGATCGTCGGATCCGCATTCCCTACAATCTGTTCGTGGCTGGTGATGCCTTGCTCCACCGCCCATTGTCCGAGAAGGTGAATATCACGCAATGCCTCAGGATCGTCACCGTCGGCCGACGAATGCCGAGTGAGAAAAAATCCTCCCGCCGCCAGGCCGTCCAGCGAACGCGAATGGATGAACCCGGATTCGATCAACTGAAGATTAATTCGGCTAGCCTGGTAGATGGCCCGCATCTCCTCGCCCGGCTCGGCGGTTCCAGAGGCCCACTGTTTGAACTCGGGATGGTCCTCCCAGCCGCGGCCATAGAGCCGCAGTTTCTTGCCGTGGGCGGTACACCAGCGGCTCACCCAGGAGAGAGTCGCATGGCGGTAGCACCGGTCGGCGTACCGGTGCATGTCCATCCCCAACTCGTGGAGCGGAGCGGCTTCCCGGACGAGGCCCGCCCGCGCCGTGGCCACTCGTATGAGCGCGCCGATGGCAACATCGTCCCACCCGCGGCCCGCCAGGCTGCCTTCCAAAATCTCCCGCGCCGCGCCATCGAAGACCTCGCTCCAGCCGGCGTCCCGCTGCCAGCGTTCGCGCAATTGCGCTGCAAGCGACTCCGGTGACCCGGCCGCGTTGCTGACATAAGAGACGTCGCAGTCATGCTTCGCCCGCAACTCTTCTGATACCGGTTCTGCTGAATACCGATATGTCGCCCCGGCCGGATGACAAAAGATGCAGCGTTCCTCGGGCCAATTCAGGTGCCCGTAGCCGAAGATCGCCCCGTGCCCCGCGACGTACGTCACGCCGTCATCGTCCAGGCTTGCCGTGGCCTGCGGCGTGCGCATGCAGGGGAGGTTGTCCTGGTCCCATGAGAGAAACGGCACGTTTCGCGGCAAATGCGGATTTTCATACCGCATCCGCGAAATCTGAACGATGAGATCGGGTCGAAAAGCGGCGATCCGCTCGATGAACGGATTCTCCAGCGAATGGTCGTCGGGTTCGAGTACCACCTCAAACGCGCACCGTGCAACCCCGTCTTGGCCCCCTTCCATGGCATCGCGCGCGGCGCTCTGCAATTCGCGCATTGAATGCTGGAGGACCGTCGTATAGCGGCTGGTGATCCCCAGCACGCGCAGCGGCTCCTGTCTCCCGCTGGACGCCTCCGCAAAGCGTCGGCTCCAGTAGCGGGTGTCCTTGTCGTGGTAATACGGCTCTGTCTGCGCGACTCGAACGGCTCGTTGCCGCTCCCGATGCTCACGCAGCTGGTTGATGGACGCCTCCATATCCAGCGCCGGCCGAGCAGGCGGTGGACGCAGCGCACAGCGCACAAATCGTTCAGGGATCGTCCACGCAGGAGTATCCTCAAGAGCTCGGCGAAATTCGCCCATCACCGTTTCCGTGTCCGGACCGATGAACCAGCGCACCCGGGGGTGCGCGATATAGGCCTGCAGGTCCTGCATGTGCAGAAGCATCGCGAGGGACAGGGGATCGATCTCCAGCACATACAGCGCGCAGCTGTAATTCAGATAGGAATTGAGCGTGGTGTCGAACACGTGCGTAAAGAGCCAGCCGTAGCCCAGGCCGTCGAAGGCCACCGGGTGCGGCACGGGCGTCTGCTTGCGGTCAAACTGCCAGAGGTTCGTCGCCGCCCGGTGATTGGCCAGTCCTCCCAGCCAGTGGCTGGCGGGGTGTGCGGGTGCCGGACCAACGGGCGACTCCGTGGCGAGCACCTCAAAATTCCCATCCGCCGTCTGGTGAAGTTCAAAATGCGTCAGTTGCCGGGCCGCTTCCTGAACGAACCTGGCCCCCGCGGCGTTGCGGTCCTCCAGCGCCCGCAGATTGGCCGCAAAGCGCCGCGCACGACTCGTCCAGGGAATTACCCCCCCCC
>JADMIO010803652.1_pt1 | contig 46417 bp, 43 predicted proteins | sample 8958161 | NCBI WGS metagenome assembly JADMIO01 (sample SAMN16585339, study PRJNA669376) | soil metagenome | isolation source: Crop rotation soil | place: USA: Cullars Rotation, Alabama | collected 2011
GCCGCGACTTCAAGTCACGTGAATTCCAAGCTTCGGATCCCACTGTGCTGGAAAGATTTCAAAAGGCCGAGGCCCGGGTCTCGAAGCCTTGGGTCGGGCGGGGCTGGGGCCTATTGTCCCGGGTTATCGCCCATGGCTATCGGTCGAGCCAAGCGTCTTCCATTCGCCATTCGTTGTAGGGACTGTTGATCCCGGTGGTGATGCCCTTGACCTGCGGATAGGCGCAGGTCGCCTGGCGTGGGTGAAAGATGATCGGCCGGCCCGCATCTTCCGCCAGCCGGCGTTCGATTTCCCAAACCAGCTCGCGGCGCTTGTCGAAATCGGTCATCACCGATTGCCGATCGATCAGCTTGTCGGTCTCCGGGTCGCAATAGCCGGTGTAATTGCGATCCGATCCGCAATAGTAGTTCTCGTAGAACATCTGGTCGGGATCGTCGAGCCCGGTTTCCGTGACGGTAAAGGCGATCGCATAATCCCTGCGCATCACCGTCGGGTACCACTGTGTCGTATCGATCGCGTTGAGCGTGCCGTCGATGTAAATCTCCTTTAGCTGGTCGATCAAAATGATCGCCGGGTCGCGATAAGCGGCGACATTGCGCGTCGTGACCGTGACCGCGAGGCGCTTGTCGGGTCCGTATCCGAGCCTTTGCATGATGGCGCGGGCCTCGCCTCGATTTTTCGCGATATCGGAACCATAGCCGTATAGCGTCCGCACGATCTCGGGCGGCATGCCCCAGACGCCTTCCGGAGCCGGCTGCATCGTCGGACCGATATCGCCGTGACCCTCGCCGATGATGTCGATGAACTGCTTGCGGTCGAGCCCGAGCGCGATTGCCTTGCGCAATTCCGGGTTGTCGAAGGGCGGCGCGTTGCGGTTGGTGATCAGGCTGCGGCTGGTGTTCCAGCTGTCGATCCGGCATTCGATTTCGGGGGCCGCGCCCCTTATTTCCTTCATAAGCGCCGGGGCGATGAAACCGGGTCCGGTCCGGTCGAATTTCTTCGCGCCGAGCGCCAGGATCCAGGTCGAGGCGTTCCGGATGATCGAATATTCGATACCGTCGAGATACGGGCGTCCGGTCTTCCAGTATTCGGGGTTGCGGGCCAATACGATCCGTTCGTTGGGCTTGAACTCGACAAACTTGAACGGCCCGGTGCCGATCGGATGCTGGCGCATTTGCGCCGGCCGTACATGGCACGGATAGACCGGGGACCAGCCGGAGGCCAGGAGGCCGAGAAAAGAGGGCTGCGGCTGCTTCAGGTGAAAGCTTGCATCCAACTCGCCGTTGGTGCTGACCGAATCGAGGTTGCGCCACCATGACTTGCGCGGGTTGACGCGGAATTTGTCGGCGGACCTGCCGGTCAACAGGTCCCAGGTGCATTTGACGTCGGCCGAGGTGAACGGCTTGCCGTCATGCCATTTGACGCCCTCGCGCAGTTTGAAGGTCAGTGTCGTGCCGGCCTCGTCCCATGCCCAGCTCGTCGCCAGTTCGGGGACGATCGTCTTCAGACTGTTCTGGGCGATTTGCTGGTCGAACAGGACGAGATTATTGAATACGGCCATCATCGGCCCTTCGGCGACGATCGTCGCTTCCTCGTGGATCGACATGCTGGCCGGGCTGTCGCCATGCGGCATTCTGAGAACGCCGCCGTATTTCTGTGCCGCCACCGGGTTCGATCCGCATAGCAGAACCAGCATCACGGCGATACCGCCGGCCAACGATCCGCGCATCTCTTGCCCCCAGCGTTGCGAGGTCGCGACGATAGTACGGCGTACGCGCGACGCAAAGACGAGCTCTGCGCCAGCCGGTGATGAAGTGTGGCATGGGATTTCGCTGTACCTCCGGGGCCGCCGTCTGCGACCCTTGACCGGGACCGGCGCGCGGCGGCTCCGGCGACGCGATAACAGCAAGGGAGGGAAGAACATGCGGCGAGCGTTTGTGGCGATTTTGGCCGGACTGCTTTGCGTGAACCTGCCGGCGCTCGCCGCCGAGACGCCGAAACATGGCGGCACGCTGACCTACATGATCCCGGCCGACGCGCCGCCGAGTTTTGATGGTCATCGCGAGAACACCTTCGCGACGATCCACGCGGTGGCGCCGTTCTACAGCGTGCTGATCCGGGCCAGTCCGGAAAACCCGGCCTCGACCACCGATTTCGTCTGCGATGTCTGCACCGGCATGCCGGAACCGGGCGACGACGGCCGGACATACGCTTTTACGATACGCGACGATATCAAGTTCGCGGATGGGACGGCACTGACCGCCGCCGACGTGGCGGCCAGCTGGAACAAGATCGTGAACCCGCCGGACGGCGTCTTCAGCATGCGTCGCGGCTATTATTCGATGATCGATGCGATCGCGGCGCCGGATCCGAAAACCGTCGTCTTCCACCTCAAATTTGCGACAGGCGCGTTTCTCCCCGCCCTCGCCGATCCGTTTGCGTTCATCTACAAGAAGGAAATACTCGACCGTGACCCGCATTGGTACGAGAAGAACATCATGGGGTCAGGCCCGTTCCGTTTTAAGGAATACCAGCTCGGGCAGTCGATCTCAGGGGTTCGCAATCCCGATTATTATCGCAAGGGGCTGCCGTACCTGGACGGTTTTATCGGGATTTTCGCCGACAAGCAGGCGGTCCGCGTCGCCGCGATCCGCGGCGATCGGGCGGCGATCGAATTCCGCGGCTTTCCGCCGGCGACCCGCGACGAACTGGTCGGCGTGCTCGGCGATCAAATTACGGTTCAGGAAAGCGACTGGAATTGCGGCGCGCTGATCACCCCGAACCACGAGCGCAAGCCGTTCGACGATCCTCGGGTGCGCCGCGCGCTGACCCTGGCGATCGACCGCTGGGGCGATGCGCCGGCCCTGGCGAAGATCACATTGCAGCGAACCGTCGGCGGCGTTGCCTTCCCCGGCTCGCCGCTGGCCGCGACCAAGGAGGAATTGCAGCAATTGGCCGGGTATTGGCCCGATATCGAGAAATCGCGGGAGGAGGCGCGGCGGTTGTTAAAGGAAGCCGGCGCCGAGGGTCTGTCCTTTGAGCTGCTCAACCGCAATGTCGACCAGCCTTACAAATTCAACGCCACCTGGGCGATCGACGAATGGAGCAAGATCGGGGTCAAGGTAACCCAGCGGGTCATGCAGACCGGTCCCTTTGGTGAAGCCATTCGGCGTGGCGATTTTGCCGTGACGCTCGACGGCGATTGCCAGAACATCGTCAACCCTCTGCTCGACGGCACGAAATACCTGCCGCGCTCTGCCTCCAGCTCGAATTTCGGCAGGTACGAAGACCCGGAGGAGGTCGCGATCTATAACCGGATGCTGCGCGAGACCGATCTCGTGAAACAACGTCAGCTGATGCGCGAATTCGAGAAGCGCGTGCTTGATACCGAGGCGCACGAGATCTTTCTGCTGTGGCGCTACCGGATAGTCCCGCATCGCAGCTATGTCAAAGGCTGGAAAATCGGCCCGAGCCATTACGTAAACCAGGATTTGGCGACGATCTGGCTCGACAAATAGCCCAGTAAGCGGGCAGGGGTGACAATAGCGCGGGTTGTGCGAGGGGGATGATCCGTGGTCTGGTCGCCCCGCCGATTGGCAAGCACAGGCAGGGCGAGCGAGGTGACGGATATTGTCGAACACAGGGTGGCGCCAAGATACCGCGCGCTGCCGCATTGGGTGCCGTCGAGCCAGGGGATCGTGTCCGCCGTGGTCGTGCTGTCCTGCGGCACGCTCGTGCTCTACCCGATGGTTTACCTGATCGTCCTGTCGATCAATACGGGCGACCCGTTGACCTTCCCGCCCGAGACCTACGGCACCGAGCATTACGAAGATTTGTTCGACAGCTGGAAAGTCATCGCCAACACCGCGTTTGTCGCCTGCATCGCGACGGTGCTGGCGATCGTGATCGGGTTTCTCGCGGCCTGGACTTTCACCCGGACAAACCTGCCCGGCGTCTTCTGGCTCGAGCGGCTGATGCAGCTGCCTTATTACATGACGCCGCTGGTCGGGGCGCTGGCCTGGTCGATCCTGGCGGCGCCTAATACCGGGTTTCTGAACCAGCTGTGGCGTGCCACCGGGGCTGACAGCGACCTGTTCAACGCCTATTCCCCCTGGGGCATCGCCTGGGTGATGGCGTTGTTCGAGGGCACAGTCGCGTTTGTGATGATCTCGGCGGCGATGAAATCGATGGACCCGGCGCTTGAAGAGGGCGCGCGGGTGCTCGGCGCCGGCAAATGGCGGGTCATGCTGACCGTGACCCTGCCGCTGGTGATGCCGGGGGTGGCGGGCGCCGCGATCTTTGTGTTCGCTGAGATGCTCGGTTCGTTCGCGGCGGCGTTCGTGCTCGGCATCCCGGCCCGGTTTGTCGTCATCACCACCGCGATCTGGCAGGCGGTGACGATGTACCCGGCCGATTACGGCCGCGCCGCTTCGCTCGGCATCGCCCTGTTTGCCGTGATGTTCCTGACCCTGAGCCTCTACCGGGTCATCATCCGGCGCGGCAATTTCGCGACGATCACCGGCAAGGCGTTCCGCCCGCGCCGGATGGCGATGGGGCGGATGGCGTGGGTGCTGTTCGCGCTGTGCCTTTTTTATGTCTTCGTCGCGGTGGTGCTGCCGCTGGCCGTGCTGCTGCTGACCTCGTTTGAGCGGTTTGCCACCGTTATCCTGTCGCAGGCGCAATTCACGCTGGCCAATTACGAGGCGGCGTTCGGTTTCGCCGCGATCCGCCTGGCCCTGACCAACAGCTTGATCCTCGGCGTCTGCGTCGCCACGGTCGGGGTCGCCATCATGGCGGTGCTGGTCTGGGTCATCTATCGCTCGCGCGCCCCCGGCCACACCGCGATCGAGTACCTCGTGATGTTTCCGCAGGCGGTTCCGCGTCTCGTCTTCGGGCTGGCGCTGATGCAGGTCTGGCTGATAATCCCGATCCCGATCTACGGCACGCTGTGGCTTATGGCGCTGGCGTATTTCACCGTTTTGATGCCGCTCGGGGTGCGCACCCTCTCCGGGGTCGTGTTGCAGATCGACAAGAGCCTTGAGGAATGCGCCCGCGTCTGCGGCGCGTCGTGGCTCTACCAGATGCGCACCGTGACCCTGCCTTTGCTGCGGCCGGGGATCATCGCGGCGTGGCTGCTGGTGTTCATCGCCAGCGTGCGAGAGCTGGGCGTGTCGATCTTTCTGGTCGGCAGCAACGCCAAGGTCATCGCCCCGTCGATCATCGACGCGTGGCTCAGTTCGTCCTCGACATTATCGGCGGCGCTGGCGCTGATCCAGTCCACCGCGGTGTTTATCGCGCTGTTTGTCATGCTGACGGCGGCGCGGCGCTATTCGGGTGAGCTGCCGTGAGCCTGCCGATCATCGAAAGGGGCGGGATCGAGAACGCCGGGATCGAGGTCGCCGATCTGGTCGTGCGGTACGGCGAGGTGCCGGCCGTCGATGGGGTCGGCTTCACGGTCACGAACGGCGAGCACGTCACGCTGCTCGGCCCCTCGGGCTGCGGCAAGACCACGACCTTGCGCGCGATTGCCGGGCTTGAACAGCCGAGCGGCGGTAGCATTCGGATCAACGGCGAGACCGTCTATTCCGCGGCGGCCCGGCGCAACGTGCCCGCCGAAAAGCGCGGCGTGTCGATGGTCTTCCAGTCCTATGCGGTGTGGCCGCATATGAGCGTCGCCGACAATGTCGGCTACGGACTGCGCGTGCGGAAACTGCCGCGGGCCGAAATCGCCGAGCAGGTCGAGCGTGCCTTGGACCTTGTGCAGATGCGCGGCTTCGCCGATCGCTCGGCGGCGCTGTTGTCGGGCGGGCAGCAGCAGCGCGTCGCGCTGGCCCGCGCGATCGCCTTTTCGCCCAGCGTGCTGCTGTTTGACGAGCCGCTCTCCAACCTCGACGCCAAGTTGCGCGCCGAGATGCGCGTCGAATTGCGCGCCTTGCAGCACCGCCTCGGCGTGACCTCGCTTTATGTGACGCATGACCAGGAGGAGGCGCTGGCGATTTCCGACCGGGTCATCGTGATGAATGTCGGCGGGATCGAGCAGATCGGCACCCCCGAGGAGATCTACAACCGGCCGAAAACCCGGTTTGTCGCCGATTTCGTCGGCTCGGCAAATTTGATCGCCGGACGCGTCGGGGCCGGCGTGTCCGGTCCCGGGCCGGTCGAGTTCGACACGGTCGGGGGGATCAAGCTGCGGGCCTGGTCGCCGCATGCGCCGCGCGGCGGCGAAAGCCATGTCGCGGTCCGAACGGCCTATATCGACATGGCTGCCGGGAGTGCCAACGGCGCGGGGAATTGCGCGCCGGGCACCATCCGCCAGCGCCTGTTTCACGGCGATTTCATCCAGTACATCGTTGATTGGCCCGCCGGTGCGCTGACCGTGCGGCGCCCGCCGACCGAGATGTTCGACGAGGGCGCGGCGGTGATGCTGTCCTTTGCGCCGGAACACTGCATCCTGCTCGAGGCGTGACCGGCTCAACGGATCGGCCGAGAAGATTGGTAAAAGGAGACAAGCATGAGAGCGTTATTGGGGGTGATCGCGCTGGGGGCGCTGATTGCCGGGCCGGCGTTGGCCGCCGAGGGCGATCGCTGCACCGAGGCGCGGGAAATACACGGCTTCAAGACCTGCGCCGATGTCGCGAAGGCCGAGGCCGAAGGCGAGGTCGTGGTCTACGCGACCAATCCCGAGGCCGCCGAATTGCGCGTCCTCGCGGAATTCACCAAGCTCTTCCCGAAAATCAAGACCAACTACACGCGGCTCCAGGCCGGCGCGCTCTACGCCAAGGTCAGCGCCGAGCGTCAGGCCCGCACCTATACGGTCGATGTGATGCAGATCTCCGATATGGGGATGATCCTCGACTTCCAGAAAAAAGGCGGCTACGTCCATTACGTCTCGCCGCAGATGGAGTTCTACAAGGCGGAATACAAAAGCCATCCGGAAGGCTATTGGACCTGGGGTTCGATCGGACCCGCCGGTCTTGCCTACAACACCGATGTCACGCCGGCCGACCAGGCGCCAAAGACCTGGCAGGAGGCGATCGACCCGAAATGGAAGGACAGCATCACCGTCAAGCTGTCGACCTCGGGTTTACAGCATGTCTCCTGGTTCGAGTTGCGCAAGCTGTACGGCCCGGATTACTGGAAGAAATTCGCCGCGCTGAACCCGAAAGGGTTCGATTCTTATGTCCAGCAGTTCGACCGCCTGGTCAACCGGCAGGACAAGATCATCCATACCGCGCAGTACGCCGGCTATCTCGAATGGAAGAAGAAGGGCGCGCCGATCGGGTTCAACATCCCTCCTGATGGAATGCCGGCGACCCCGGAGACCTGGGGCATCCCGACCAACGGGCCGCACCCCAACGCGGCGCGGCTGTTCCTCGACTGGTACCTGTCCGATCTCGGCCAGAAGGCGATGGCCGACAACCTTTATTTGCACTCGGTAAAGCATGGCGCCGCGCCGCCGCCGGGCGGCGAGCCGCTTGAAAAAATCAAGCTGCTGCTGCCCGACGACTGGGAGGCTTTCCTCAAGAGCCGCACCGAATTCGCCAAGGAGTGGGACAAGGTCACCGGCCTGCGCTGAGCAACCCCGTAACCGCGCGAGCGCACAAGCCGGTGTAAATTCTCCTGTCGCGCGGCGCTCGTGTGCCCGCTTGCGAGTTTAGCAGCGCGTTCCGAGAAGATTGCTTCGTCACGACACTCCTCGCGATGACGATCCCGAGTTGTCATGGTGTCGAGCGGCAGCTGTCTCCAGCCTCGATGCCGGCCGGAATCATGATGAGAAGTGCGGGGCCAGATCGCAAAGCCGGCAGCGCGGGAAATTTCAAACGTGGCGTCGTTGTCGACTCTCGGCCTTGCCTTCTACATGGTGGTGCTGATCTGCGCGTTTGCGGTTCGCAGCGCGGCCGGGTTCGGCGCGGTCCTGATCGCCATGCCGATGCTGGCGTTTGTACTGCCGGTATCGACGGCGGTGTCCGTGACCACCGCCTTGACCGCGATCACATCGGTGCACCTGATAAGCCGCGAATGGCGTCAGGTCGCCTGGTGGCACTTCTCGGTCATGGCGTTTTATTCAGCCATCGGCATCGGGCTGGGTTTTTCTGTCATCAATATGCTTGACGAGCATGCGCTCGGGCGCGGTCTTGGTGTTTTCCTGATTCTTTATTCGATCTATACGTTGGCGACCGCCAAGACCTCACCCGTCTTCTCCGCGCGCTGGCGCGGTGCCTTGGCGGCATGCGCCGGCATCGCCGGAGGCTTGCTCGGCACCCTGTTCGGAGCCGGTGTGGGGCCGATATACGTGGTCTATTTCAAGGCGTTGCGTCTGGAGAGAGAAATTTTCCGCGTGACCATGAGCACAGTAGTGTTACTGGGCGGAGTGGCCCGCATAGCGGGATATGCGAGCTTCGGTTTTTATGAACGCTCAAGCATGGTGCTGATCGCCATCGGGTTGCCGCTCGTGGTTATCGGCTCCTGGCTCGGCGACCGGGTGGTCCGAAAACTCGATCCTCAGTTGTTTTCTTGGCTGGTGGGCGGGCTTATCTTGCTCAGCGGCGTCGGCCTGTTGGTGAAATAGTCGTATTCTTTGCTTCGGTGGCGGCGACCCGATGGTTTCCGGGCGATCACGATCGCCTGACTGGCGCCTGTTTAGCGGTCCGATCGCGATCGTCGATTCGCTCGGTTATATCACGCGCGATAATCGCCATTCCGATTGGAGTTCCATCAATATCCATATGACGGAATGTCGTGAACTCGATAAGCATGCATTCGCCAATTTTGCTCCGAGCCGGAACAGAGATGAGCGTGCCATCCGAATATCGACTGCTCTCGAGGGACGCTCCGGTATAGGTACTCCAGCATCGTTCGCAGCATATCTCGGGAATCGTCAAACCCAGTGATCTGCCTATCACCTCCGCCGCCGAATAGCCAAACAGCCGTTCGGCGCTCGCGTTCCAGAAGCGGATCAGCCCACCGATATCGGTGTATATGATCGCGTCGGGTCCCTGATGCACGAGCGCCCAGCAGAAGTGCCCGGTAACCAGACCGAAGTTTCCGTGTGGAAAATTTTGCGGTGTCTCGGGTCGAGCATCGGTGCGATCATGCTTTGTCAAGACACACCCCCAGTCCAGGTTGCGTTGCAGATGGCGCGTGTCGCGGGCTTTTGTACTCTGTTCCGGAATGCCAGTGCCAACAGCGCACGGTTGCCCGCTCGCTAGGCCGACAGCGAGGCAATCTCGCATGAGCAAGATTTCCCGCTATGTTCCTGCGGATCGATCACCTTGAGAACAGTAAGACGCTTGATTTCGCCGTTTCGCATCCGCCAGCCTATCGATTGTCCCGTACGAAGCCCGATCAGCGCCGAGCCGACCGGTGTCAACACCGAAATCTTGTTACGGGCGATATCGGCTTCACCTGGAAACACAAGCGTAATCTGCCGGATCACCCTTGTGGTGTCGTCTCTAAACAGGACTTCGCTGCCCATGCGGACGATTTCTCTTGGAGGCCGCTCTCGGGTTAAAACGCGAGCGCGGTCAAGCTCCTCGGTCAACATTTCCGCCGTTTCCGGATCGTTGTACATAGCGGCATCGGCCAACGCCGAAAGCCGCTCGTGATCCGCTGCGAGCAGCGTGATTTTTGGTTTCTGAAGGCTCTGCACCTCAATCCTCTCTACCGGCAGGAGTACCTGACTGGATTTGGATTCGATACGGCATGCGCCAGGCTTGGCGTATGCCACGCGTCGGATGACCGCGCCAGGGCACGGCACGGTCGCATGAAATCTCTATCGATGGAGCCGCGGTACTGCGGAAAGATCTAAAAGCAGCTTTTGTAGCTGAGCTCCGCCCAGATCCCCGAGTTCGCGCCGCGGCGAGCGCTCAACCCGGGGCTATTCGCCCGCGATAAGTTTACCGGCGCGGCAGATAGCGTATGGGTGGAAAAGGCGTACCATTCGACGAATATAGGGGTTCAACGAATAAAATCAATAGCCTCCTCGAACCGCAATCGGTGCTGCGCTCCGGTTTCGATGCGCGGGGCGCGTTGAATGTCCGGGGCGGCGCGGGCGGCGCCGCGAAATTTCGGGTATTGCGGGTGTCGCGTTGCCAGGGTTCGTGCGCTGGCTCATCATGGGGTCGATAAAAAAGCCGGGAAATCACGACGAGGGATTGACGCGGATGACGAGCCTATCGCCGACCAACCTGCCACCCGACAGACAGCGCGAGATCCTGCGCCGGATGCTGACGATCCGCCGTTTCGAGGAGCGCGCCTCCGCCGACTATCTGGCGGGGAAAATTTACGGCGTCGTGCATTGCTACATCGGCGAGGAGGCGGTCGCGGTCGGGGTCTGCGACGCGCTCGACGACCGCGACCGCATCATCTCGACGCATCGCGGTCACGGCCACTGCATCGCCAAGGGCGCCGATCTCAATCGCATGATGGCCGAGCTGTACGGGCGCCAGACCGGCTACTGCAAGGGCAAGGGCGGCTCGATGCACATCGCCGATTTCGGCATCGGCATGCTCGGCGCGAATGGCATTGTCGCGGGAGGCATCTCGATCATCACCGGCGCGGGCCTCGCGGCGCAGATGGAGGGCAAGGGCGGGGTCGCCGTGTCGTTTTTTGGTGACGGCGCGTCAAACGCCGGGCCGTTCCACGAGTGCCTCAACATCGCGGCGACCTGGAAACTGCCGATGATCTATGTCTGCGAGAACAACATGTACGCGGCGCAGACCGCCGCCGCGGCAACGCACGCCTTGAGCGACGTGGCGGCGCGCGCGGCCGGCTACGGCATCCCGGGGGTGGTGGTGGACGGCAACGATGTGTTCGCGGTGCATCGGGCGGCGAGCGCCGCGGCGGAGCGGGCCCGCTCGGGCGAGGGGCCGAGCCTGATCGAGTGCAAGACCTATCGCTGGCGCTCCCACACCGAACGTCGCGGCCAGCCCGACCCGCGCGACCGGGCCGAAGTCGAAAGCTGGAAGGGCAGGGACCCGATCGCGCTGCTCGAAAACTCGCTTCGTGAACAGAGCGAACTCGACGATGCCGGGCTGCGGGCAATCGAGAGCGAGATCAGGGAAGCGATCGGCGCGGCGGTGGCCTTCGCCGAAGCCAGCCCTTTCCCGTTACCGGAGCACGCCACCGATGACGTGTTCGCCCCCACCCTTCCCTCCCCCGCGAGCGGGGGAGGGTTAGGGAGGGGGGCGGCCTGACGGAGGACCCGATGATGCGAGAGCTGACATACAACGAGGCCGCACTCGAGGCGATCGCCGAGGAGATGCGCCGCGATCCGAAGATATTTTATATGTCGACCGATCCGATCGGGCCGCTGCTGCGCGAGTTCGGCGATGTCAGGATCAAAACCACGCCGATCACCGAGGCCGCCTTTACCGGCATCGGCATCGGCGCGGCCGGGTGCGGGTTCCGCCCGATCGTCGATTGGCGGCAGGTCACGTTCTGCTTTGTCGCGATGGACCAAATCGTCAATCAGGCCGCGAAAATCCATTATATGTTCGGCGGCCAGGTGAATTTTCCGATGCTGTTCCGCGCCTCGGTCGGCGGCGGCGGCAAGGTCGCCGCGCAGCACTCGCAGTCGCCCTATTCGATGTTTATGAATGTCGCCGGGTTGAAGATGTTTCTGCCCTCGACCCCGTACGACATGAAGGGGCTGCTGAAAACCGCGATCCGCGACAACAACCCGGTCATCTCGTTCGAATCGAGCCGGCTGATGGCGACCAAGGGATCGGTGCCGGAGGAGGATTACACGATCCCGCTCGGGGTTGCCGACGTGAAGCGGGAGGGTGGCGATGTGACAATCGTCGCGCTCGCATGGCTGGTGCACGAGGCGCTCGCCGCGGCGGAGGAACTCGCGAAAGAGGGGGTTTCGGTCGAGATCATCGACCCGCGCAGCCTGGTGCCGCTCGACGCCGAAACGATCCGCAACTCGGTGCGCAAAACCGGTCGGCTTGTCATCGCCGACGAAGCCGGACCGACCGCCGGCTTCTCGGCCGAGATCGCCGCGCTCGTAACCGAAGACGCCGCCACCTTCGCGCGGCTCAAGGCGCCGGTGAAGCGGGTTTGCGCGTTGCAGGTGCCGATCCCGTACAGCCCTATCCTCGAAGACCACGTCTTCCCGAACCGCCACCGCATCACCGCCGGCATCCGCGAGGTGCTTGACGCGCGCCGCCCGGAAGCGGCGGCGTGATGCGCACCCGAGATACCTCCGTCATTCCCGCGAAAGCGGGAACCCAGGGCTATTGCGCCGCTGCCGCCCTGGGCCCCCGCTTTCGCGGGGGTGACGTTGCATGAGCGGGATTTCCGATATGCCCGCTCCGATCATCATCGCCGACAGCATCACCCGGCTCGGACCCGAAGCCGCCGGCGCGGTCGTCGTCAACGCCTCGCACGGCGGGGTCTACGCCGCGTATCTCGCGGCCAAGCTGTGCGCCGTCGCGGCGATCTTCAACGACGCCGGTGTCGGTCGTGACCGCGCCGGGATCGGCGGTCTCGATTATCTACAGGAATTCGGCATGCCGGCGGCGACGGTCGGCCACGAGACGGCGCGGATCGGCGACGGTGCCGACATGATGGCGCACGGCGTCATCACCTTTGCGAATCCGCTGGCTGCCGCGCTCGGGGTGATCCCCGGCCAATCCTGCCGCGACGCCGCCGCCCTGCTGCAACAGGCCCAGCGGATGCATCGCGCGCCGCCCGAGGCGATCGAGGGTGCGTTCCTGCTGATCGCGGATGCGCCGCAGGTCTGGGCGCTCGATTCCGCCTCGCTCGTCCTGCCGGAACATAGGGAAGGTATCGCCGTCACCGGCTCGCATGGCGGGCTGCTCGGCGGGCGGCCCGAGACCGCCCTCAAATACGACGTGCTGGGCGCCCTCTACAACGACGCCGGGATCGGCAAGGACGCGGCCGGGGTGTCGCGTCTGCCGGCGCTCGACGCGCGAGGCATCCCGGCCGCGACGGTCGCGGCGGCGAGCGCCCGCATCGGCGACGCGCGCTCGACCTACGAGGACGGCATTGTCAGCCGGACCAACCGTCGCGCCGCCGTGCTCGGCCTGCGCGAAGGCATCAGCGCCAGCGACTTCGTCGCCGGGCTGCGCCGCGCCTTTGCAAAGTTTAGAAGCTGAGCCGCCGCTTATCCTACCCCTAACCCGTCCACATCGCGCCCGGCGCATAGAGCAACGAAAAATTTACGCCCAAGTGCCGTTTCGGCGCTTACGGTCGATTTTAGGTTGACACGGCCAAATTTACGGACGAATGTGTCCGTAACGGTGGCCAACAGGGCCGCCGGGCATTGTAAAGGATCGAGAATGGACCCGGAACGTGTTGGCAATTTCAATATTTGGTCCAGGGACACCACTTCCGAGGCGCGGGAAATTGCACTCGATATGGCGTCGAGCATGGACGCTGAGCATATCCCCGTCACAATGTATCGACAGGGATCGCGCTTTCAGGTCGTCGGTGCAATGCGCTTTGGACTTGTGGCTCGGACGCTCTACTCCGAGTCGGCACGGAAGGGAGCATCGCTGGATAGCATAGTGTCGGCAACCAACCGCCCCAAGGATAATGCTCATATCGCCGAAATCGCCGACTACGTGCAAGCCAACTTGCGCAGCAAGTATGTCTTCGGGGCGCTGACCCTTAACGCAAGCCAGGAGTTGAACCTTGTAGTGGTCGGCAGGGGCGGGATCGCAGATCTGCGACAGGGCTATCTCATTCTGCCGCGGTCGGCCAAGGTTTCGATCACGGACGGCCAGCATCGTGAGGAGGCGATCACGCGGCTTATAGACTCTCTGTCGCCAGATGAGAGGGAGGAGCTTGCTCGCCAGGCCGTCGCCGTGATCATCACCAATGAGACGGAACTCGACCAAATTCACCAGGATTTTGCCGACGCCTCGAAAGCCAAAATGTTGCCGCCGAGCTTGCTGGCGATGTTCGACACCCGTAATCCGGCTAATCGTTTGATCCCACTACTGGAGCGAAACTGCCCGTTACTGCGGGGGCGGATCGAGCCGGCCAGCAAGACAGCCGGCAAGAACAGCACGAAGCTGTACACAGCTAATCAGGTGCGCTCCTTTCTGAAGGAGTTCCTTACCGGCTCATGGCAGTTGGGCGATGAGGAGTTCGAGAATCGAGCGCAGCGGTTACTCTCGACGGACGAGAAGTTCCAGGCCGAAATGGGCAAGGCTGTCGCTTACATCAACCGCGTCACCGATGCGATTCCGGTCCTAACAGAACTCGCCGGACTCGCCTCCGATGCCCCGGTCAGCAAGGTTGCCGAAATCCGAGATAATCAGGTAGCGGGCGGGGGATATGTTTGCGTGAGCGCTACTGGGCTCGTGATCTTGGGGCGGATCGGGCACGACCTCTTCCACAAGCATGCTGACGACTGGCAGGCTGTTGCTGACCGGCTTGGCACGGTGCCATGGCAGAAGAACGCGCCGCTGTGGAGCGGCAACGTGGTGGCTCCGACTACCGTTAAAGGCCGGAAAGGGCAACCCGATCGCGCTGGCTTGAAAGTGCAGCAGAATCCGACTGCCATCAATCGCGCCGCCGATCTTGTACGTGCCGAGATCGGCCTTTTGCCAATTGACAGCACTCTCAGCCTCGCTTCGGTCGGGCATCAACAGCCGGCTGAGCCGGCCCTCGCACCCGCCTGAATGTTAACCTCAGCGGAAAAGGTCGGCCCAATTGGGCCGACCTTTTTGATTCGAGGCCATTGGTTGTACGCTCCAATCAATAGGCATCAAAAAATATCTCAACCGGATAGGAGCAACTCATGGCCGCAACCCTGCAAAACCGCCCCTCGGGCACGATGACCGGCGGACGGGCGCTCGCCGAGATGCTGCGTCTGGCGGGCGCCGGGCCGATGTTCGGCATGGGCGGGTTCCAGCTGCTGCCGTTTTACGACGCGGTCGGTCTCGTCGGCCTCGCTCACCATCTGATCAATGACGAGCGCTGCGGCGCCTTCGCCGCCGACGCCTATGCACGCGTGACCAACCGGCCCGGTATCTGCGACGGCACGCTCGGCCCCGGCGCGACCAATCTGGTCACCGGCCTCGTCGAGTCGCTCAATGGCGGCATCCCGATCGTCGCGATCGCCGGCGACACCAACCGCTCGCATTCCTGGAAAAACATGACGCAGGAATGCCGCCAGACCGAAATCCTCAAACCCGCCGTCAAGGAGCTGATCCGGGTCGAGACCACCGGCCGCGTCCCCGAGTTGGTGCGGCGCGCCTTTGCCGTCGCGACCTCGGGTCGGCCCGGTCCGGTTCTGCTCGACGTGCCGGAGGACGTGGCGCACGGGGTCCATGATTTCGCGCCCGAGGATTTCGTCATCGACGAGAGTACATTGCAGGCGCCGGCGCGCCGCATCCGCCCGGACCGCGCCGATATCGAGCGCGCCGCCCGGCTGATCGCGAAGGCGAAGCGGCCGGTATTGCTGACCGGTGGCGGCATTCATCTGTCGGAAGCGTGGAACGCGCTGACCGGCTTCGCCGAGGCGCAATCGATCCCGGTGGCGCACACGATGAGCGGGAAGGGCGGCATCGCCTGCGCCAGCCCGCTCAATCTTGGCCTGTTCGGACGCTATTCGCGCATCGCCAACGACCTGATCGAGGCCTCGGACTGCCTGATCGTCGTCGGCTGCAAGCTCGGCGAGATCGCGACCAAACGCTTCGCCTTGCCGCCGTCGCACATCCCGGTCATCCATCTCGAGATCGTCGCCGAGGAAATCGGCCGCTGCATTCCGGCCGAGATCGCGCTGTGGGGCGACGCGCGCGCCGGTCTCGACGACCTGGCCGACGCGCTCTCCGACAGCGCCGCCTCCGCGCGGTCGGCGCGGGCCGATCATGTCGCCGAGATCGCGCCGCGGATGCGCAAATGGGAGGAGGATGCCGCGCCGCGGCTCGATTCGCGCGACCGCCCGGTGCACATGGCGCGGCTGTGCCGCGAGCTGAACAAGACACTTCCGGAAGATGCGATCCTCGTCGCCGATGGCGGGTTTGCCGGGCATTGGACCGGTCTGCTTTACGACACCAAGAAGTCGGGACGGCATTTCATCCCGGATCGCGGCTTTGCCTCGATCGGCTACGGGCTCCCCGGAGGGATGGGCGCGTGGCTGGCGGCGCCCGATCGTCCGGTTGTCGCGATCAGCGGCGATGGCGGGTTCAACATGATGCTCGGCGAATTGGAAACCGCGCGCCGCATCGGCTGCGGTCTGACCGTGATCGTCGTCAACAACGCCGCCTCCGGCTATGTGAAGGCCTTGCAGCACGTCATGATGGGCGGACGCTACCAGTCAGCCGACCTCGTCGAGATGGATTACGCGGCGATCGCCCGCGCGATGGGGGTTGGCGGTATCCGCGTCGAGGACCCCGAAGCGCTGGCGCCGGCGCTGCGGCAGGGTATCGAGGAACGCGACCGCCCGACCGTGATCGATGTCGTTGTCACGCGCGACCCCGCTCAGATGCTGCCCGCGGTTGACAACCGCACAGTCGAGATCAAGCAAGGCGACCGCGTTGCCTAGGAGGCGATCCAAGGCCGCAACACGGCTGAACCCTGGTCATCTTGTCGCCACGACTATGTCCGGTTACGCGTTGCCGGGCCGGCGGTTTCGCGCTAAGACCCGCGCCAAATCGCGCCCACGCCATCTCGAGGGATTTGCCATGGCACGCAACAAAATCGCGCTGATCGGCGCCGGCCAAATCGGCGGCACGCTGGCTCTCTTGGCCGGTCTCAAGGAGTTGGGCGATGTCGTGCTGTTCGACATCGTCGATGGGGTGCCGCAGGGCAAGGCGCTCGACATCGTCCAGGGCTCGCCGATCGAGGATTATGACGCCGCGATAACCGGGGCGAACGATTACGGCGCGATCAAGGGCGCGGACGTCGTCATCGTCACCGCCGGCGTGCCGCGCAAGCCCGGCATGAGCCGTGACGATTTGATCGGCATCAATACGAAAGTCGTCGGTGAGGTCGGGGCCGCCATCAAGGCGAACGCGCCGGACGCTTTTGTCATCACGATCACCAACCCGCTTGACGCGATGGTCTGGGTCATGAAGGAGGCGACCGGGTTCCCGGCCAACCGGGTCGTCGGCATGGCCGGGGTGCTCGACAGCGCGCGGTTTCGCTATTTCCTGGCGGAAGAATTCAACGTCTCGGTCGAGGATGTAACGGGCTTTGTGCTCGGCGGTCATGGCGACACGATGGTGCCGTTGATCCGCTATTCGACCGTGGCCGGAATTCCCCTCCCCGATCTCGTCAAAATGGGCTGGACTACGCAGGAAAAGCTTGATCGGATCGTGCAGCGCACCCGAGACGGCGGCGCCGAGATCGTCAATTTCCTGAAAACCGGCTCGGCTTTCTACGCGCCGGCGAGCGCGGCGATCGCGATGGCGGAATCCTATCTGCGCGACAAGAAGCGGGTGCTGCCGTGCGCCGCGTTGCTAACCGGCCAATATGGCGTGAGCGATCTGTATGTCGGGGTTCCGGTCGTGATTGGCGCCGGCGGCATCGAGCGGATCGTCGAGATCAGCCTCAACGCCGATGAGAAGGCGGCATTCGAACAATCCTGCGCCGCGGTCCGCACCCTGGTCGATATCGCGAAGCAGATGCGCCAGAGCGCGACGGGCTGACATTGCCACGCGGGCTCAGGCCCGCGACTCAGATCGGAAAAATCAGCGAGAGCGGCACGTTGGTGGCGTCGGTGACGACAATGCGCTCGGCGAAGCGCAGCACTCCCGCATCCTCGATGACGCGATCGTAGAGGCGGCCGCACAGAAATACTGTCGAGGGTTCGTTAAGCATCGTTTCAAACAGCGCAAAGCTGCAGCCGAGCCGCATCCCGTCCGACCCGATTTCCCGTAGACAAGGCGCGCCAAGGACGCGGCGAATCAGCCGCGGGGCAAAGACCAGGGCCTCGCGCAACGCCACGACCCGGTCGGCGAGCATCGCGCGGCTCTCGCAAAAGACCATTGCGACCGGCAGCCCCTGCTCGAAATTCTCTCGCGGCAGAACCTTGTAGATAGCGCTTTCGGTAAAAAAGCCGGGCCAGCGCTCCCAATCCCGCTCGTCGAGCGCGTCGTCATAGGCGGCGTAAAGATCGGCGAGGCGCAGGCGCAATTCGCCTGGGACATCGAGACCCGGAGCGGCAATCATACCTCTACAGCCCCATCACCGCGCGATAATGCCGGTACATGCCGCGGATCAGGGTTTCGGTCACCATCGTCGGCGCGTCGGCGACATCGCGCCCGCCCAATTCGACGACGCAATCGCGCGCGTCACTGCCGGCGATACCGGCCTGCGACAGCAGCATCGCCTCGCTGTCGTCGATCGAGACGAGACCGGCCGGGCCAAACAGATTGGCCTGACGCATGCGCCGCTCGCGCAATTCGGGCTTGTCGTCGGCATAGGCGAAGACGGTCCAGACCAGATCAAAACTCCGCGGGTCGAGCGGCACGATCTGGCGCATCGCCAAGGCGTTCGATTGCTGCTGGATGATCAGGTTCGGCCACAGGGTTTGCAGCACCACGGTGGCATTGCCGGGAAACTCGCGCACCGGATCGATCAGGCGCGGGTCTTGCAACGTGAACCGCTCGCGAAACGAGCGCATCTGACCGGTTGCCGCCGTGTCGCCGTCTTCCGCGCGGCGGCTGACCAGCACCGCGTGGCGGCCGGTCTCGTCCATTTCCATCGAGGATTCCTGATCGGCGCGGAACAGCCCGAAGCTGATCAGGAAGACGTGCAGCAGGCTCGCATGGTACGGGTCCTTGATGTTTTCCATCATCAGCTTCCAGTTGCTCGGGATGCGCTGCCGCATGTAGCCGAGCACTTCGAGCTTCCGGCCGTCGAAGACGCGGTCGAAATAACCGAGCATCTTCGGCCCGAGATAGGTTTCGAGCGTCTCGTTCGGCTGGGCGAAGCTGGCAAAGACGACACCGTTGCGGCGGGCGACCGCGAGGGTTTCGAGCCCGTGCCCCGCCGGGTCGAAATCTTCCGGCATGCCGCCTTTTCCCTTGTAGCCGCGGCGGAACGGGAGACCGAGCAGCTTACCGTCGAGATCATAGGTCCATTGGTGATACGGGCAGACGAACTCCTTTACCGTGCCGCGGTTTGTCATGCAGTACCGAGCGCTGCGATGGGCGCAGCGGTTGACCAGAACATTTACCGCGCCGTCCCTGTTCCGGACCACGACGACCTCGCGCGCGCCGAGCCGGCTGCGCGTGAAATCGCCGGGGTTCGGGATCTCGGCCTCGAGGCAGGCGTACAGCCACGACGGCCCGGAGAAAATCCGCTCCTGCTCGCGGGCAAAGATGTCGGGGTCGGTATAGACCCAATTCGGCACAAGGCCGGCCGCCGGCTCCGGCCAACGCTGCGACCAACCCGCCCCCGCGGTTCCACCATCCGCCATCCGCAGCCTCCTCAGCCGCACCGCCATCTTTGCCGGTCTCGTGCGATGACACCGGATCGTGTCCTTTCTGGCCCGCCCGCACAAGAAGCGGCTGCATCCGAAGATGCAAGCATCGGTTCGCGATGTTCGCGCGGTTGCGCGAGCCCTATGGGTTGCCGGATCCCCCCGCGATGCGATGCCGGAAACCGCTCACCGGATTTTTGCATCAGTCCGGCTCGGATATGCCGGGCGACTGCACTAGGATGGGTCGATATCGGGTTGGTTAGCGATCGAGAGGGCGTAGGCGTGGACATTCCCGAGCACGATCTGATCGTCGTCGGGGCCGGTAACGCGGCGACCTGCGCCGCGCTGTCGGCCAGGGAGAACGGCGCCTCGGTGCTGATGCTGGAGGTCGCGCCGGAGCACTGGCGCGGCGGCAATTCGGCCTTTACCGGCGGCGCCTGGCGCATCGTATATCACGGGTTTGACGATCTGGCGCGGCTGATACCCGATATTAGCGAGCACGAGCTGGCCAACGTCGATGTCGGGACCTACACCGAAGAGCAGTATTACGACGATATCGGCCGGATGACCGAATATCGCAGCGACCCGGATCTGACCGAAATCCTGATCACAAAGAGTTTCGAGACCGGCGTGTGGATGCGCGAGAAGGGCGTGCGTTTCCAATTGGGCCTCGGGCGGCAGGCGTTTCGCGTCGATGGCAAGTTCAAATTCTGGGGCGGGCTGGCGTGCCATATCTGGGGCGGCGGCAAGGAATTGATGAAGGCGCTGCACGGCCGCGCCGAGCGCGAGGGGATCCGTATCCTGTACGACACGCCGGCCGTGGCGCTGTTGCAGGGTGACAACGGCGTCGGCGGGGTGCGGGTTCGCCGCAACGGGCGGTTTGCCGATTTGCGTGCAAAAGCGGTTGTGCTGGCGTGCGGCGGGTTCGAGGCCAATACCGAGATGCGGGCGCGCTATCTGGGGCCCGGCTGGGACCTCGCGAAGGTCCGCGGCTCGCGCTACAACACCGGGCAGGGACACAAAATGGCGCTCGAAATCAGCGCGGCGTCGGCCGGGCACTGGTCGGGCGCGCATGCCTGCGCCTGGGATTTGAACGCGCCGCCGGTCGGCGATCTCGATGTCGGCGATCGTTTTCAGAAACACGGCTATCCGTACGGGATCGTCGTCAACGCCCGGGGCCAGCGGTTTCTCGATGAAGGCCTCGATTTTCACTCCTATACCTACGCCAAATACGGCGGCGAAATCCTCAAGCAGCCCGGCATGTTCGCCTGGCAGGTGTTCGATCAGAAGACCGTGCACCTGCTGCGCGACGAGTACCGCATCCCGCGCACCACGAAGGAAAAGGCCGATACGCTGGAGGCGCTCGCCGGCCGGCTCGAAGGGGTAGACCCGAAAGGATTTTTGGAAACGGTGCGCGCGTTCAACGCGGCGCCGCGGCCGGACGTGCTGTTCAACCCGAATATCCATGACGGGCTGCGCACCTCGGGCCTGGCCCTCGACAAGAGCAACTGGGCGCAGCGCCTCGATGCGCCGCCCTACGAGGCCTACGCCGTAACGACCGGTATCACCTTTACGTTCGGCGGGATCAAGATCACCAATGACGCGCAGGTCGAGGATGTGACCGGACGGCCGATCCCGGGTCTGTTCGCGGCTGGCGAGATCGTCGGCGGGCTGTATTATCACAATTACGCCAGCGGCACCGGGCTGATGGCCGGCTCCGTGTTCGGCCGGATCGCCGGGAAGAGCGCGGCGGGGTATGTAAAGGGGTAGGGGCTCGCCGGCCGCGATGTCGGTTTGGGAGAAATCGTCGCCCTTTCGGCGTCGATGATCGACATCCTTTGAGAACGCGCCAATCCGAGCACAGCCTCGTAAATGGCCACCGGCGATGTGGTGATGTGTTCGGCGTCGATAAATCGAGCCGATAACACGCTTCGTGTCGTCCTCCGCCGCAAGCATCGCGACGATTGCGGAAGCGTCCACGAACATCAGAATTCGCCCGACAACTCGTCGTAGAATGCCTTATCGGCCGGCAGTCCGGAACCTTGGGAGCGGGCCTTGACCCATTCTTGTATCTGCCTGATCCGCTCGGCCAGCGGTACATCGCGGCTCTCGCACTCTCGCGATATTCATTCTCGACCGCTTCGCGGATGGTTTCTGTCAGGCTTTTGCCTTTCAGTGCCGCAAGTGCTCGGACAGCCAGATCCGTTGCCGGGTCTCTACTGTGAAAAGCCATCCAACCCTCTGAATCTAGATAAAGTAGTCTTGTCGATCTAGATCGCGGCCTAGGCGCGGCAGGTCAATGACGATTTGTCCGGTGCGCCGGTCCGCCGTGCCGCCGCCTCTGATGCGGTGCCTTTGCCGGGTGAAAGCACCGACTTGCGAGACGAGTCGCGATGTTCTACCGTCCGTATAAACCCGGACCGGCGCATTAGCCTCGGCCGCACGGACAGGAGGAACGCCATGGCAGCGATGTCCCGCCGCTCCCTGATCAACGGTTCGATCGGTCTTGCCGCCACCGCGACGGTGGCGCGACCCTATATAGCGAACGCGCAGGCGAAGACCGCCACGGCTTGGTGGATCCAGGGGTTTGCTCACGAAGAGGACATCGCGTTCAAAAAGTTGGTTGAGGACTATCAGAAGGCCAGCGGGAACAAGATAGATTATTCGATCATCCCGTACGCGCCGATGCGCCAAAAAATCGTTTCCGCGGTCACCAGCGGCGCGGTCCCGGACCTGTTCCAGAACAGCCCGACCGAGATCAGCGCGCTTTACGCCTGGGACGACAAGCTGGTCGATCTCAGCGACATCATCGAGACCCAAAAGAAACACTACACCGAAGCCGCGCTGGCATCGGCCTACAGCTACAACAACGTGAAAAAGGAGCGCGGCTTTTATCTGGTGCCGTATGATCAAGGTGGATGGATAAACCACGTTTGGAAGTCGCTGGTCGAGAAGTCCGGCCACAGCATGGAAGATATCCCGAAAACCTGGGATGCCTATTACAATTTCTTCAAGGACGTACAGAAGAATCTTCGCGAACAGGGTGGTCGCAATCGCCGGATTTACGGGATCGGGTTTCAAGTTACGACAAACGGCAACGACCCGAATAGTTTCTTTAACTATATGTTGGCGGCCTATGGCGGCCGCAATCTGGTCGATGCGAAGGGTACCCCCCAGCTTGATGACCCGCAGGTCAAGGAAGCCATTATCAAGGCGCTGGAATTCCCCGCTCAGGCGTATAAGGAAGGCTTTGTGCCGCCGAGCGCGATCAACTGGAACGACGCCGACGACAACAACGCCCTCCACGCCAAGACAATCGTCATGGACCTCGACGGTACGATCTCGAGCGAGGTTGCTATCATCAAGAATAAGGACGAGTACGATGATCTCACCACGATGCGCCTGGCGCGGAGCAACGACGGAAAGGAGATCCCCGCCGTTGTCACACATTTCGGCGGCCTGATCCCAAAAGGAGCAAAGAACGTCGGGGTCGCGAAAGACTTCCTAAAATATCTGATTCAACCGGAGGTCCTGAACGAGTACCTGAAAACCGGATTGGGACGTCGAGTTCCGGCCATGCCGTCGATCGTAAAGAACGATTCCTGGTGGACCGAAGACCCGCACCGCAAGGCCTATGTCGAGCTGGCTTTGCTCGGCGATACGGTTTCGGAGTTCTTCGTCTTCAACCCCGCCTGGGCCCAATGCCGCAACGAGCACGTCTTCCCGACCGGCTGGGCCGATATCCTCCTCCACAACATGACACCGGAGCAAGCCGCGAAAAAGGCGATCGCCCGGGCGAAGGAAATCTTCGACAAATACCCGATTCCGAGCTGAGCCGCTGACTGGCATTCCGGCACCGCGACACCTGGCTTCGGGGGTACGTCGGAGCCTGTCCAGGCGCACCCAAAAAGCGCTTTCCGAAGGTTTTGGGGGTCATCCGCGCTCCGGCGCCGATTTCCAGGCGCTGCTGACAAAACGGTCAAATCGCCGGCGCGGTTTTGCGCGCGCCAGCCTCGACGCGGCGGCGGCGCGAGCCGAGCGCGGTCGCCGGGACCGCGATGCCGCCGCCGACAACCACGATTTTCGGGCGCCGCTTCATGGCGTGCTGCTCCGCCGCGCGTCTAGCCCCTACCGAAAAGTGGCATTGACTTGATGGCGGACCTGCCATGTTCTACCGTTCTGCGAATGCTGAACCGCCGCAAGACGCGGCCGGATGGTAGGAGGAAGAACGCCATGGCAGGGATGACCCGCCGCTCGCTGATCAACAGTTCCATCGGGGTCGCCGCCGCGGCTACGCTGGCACGCCCCCATATTGCGAATGCGCAGGCCAAAACCGCCACCGTCTGGTGGATCCAGGGTTTCGCGCATGAAGAAGACATCGCGTTCAAGAAGCTGGTCGAGGACTATCAAAAGAGCAGCGGGAACAAGATCGATTATTCGATCATCCCGTATGCGCCGATGCGCCAGAAAATTGTCTCCGCGATGACCAGCGGCGCCGTCCCCGATATGTTTCAGAACAGTCCGACCGAAATCAACGCGCTTTATGCCTGGGATGACAAGCTGGTCGATGTCAGCGACGTGATCGAAACCCAAAAGAAAAATTACACCGAAGCCGCCCTCGCGACGGCGCATAGCTACAACAATGAAAAAAAGGCGCGCAGTTACTATCTGGTCCCGTACACAACCTCGGCGCTGCCGAACCATGTCTGGAAATCGCTGGTCGAAAAGGCCGGTTACAGCATGGAAGACATTCCGAAGACATGGGACGCCTATTACAATTTCTTCAAGGACGTGCAGAAGAAGTTGCGCGAAAAAGGGCAGCGCCGGCTCTATGGTCTTGGGTTTCAGGTGACGACGAATGGCAACGACCCCAATAACGTTATGAATTATTTTATATCCGCTTATGGGGGGAGCAACATCGTCGACAGCAATGGAAGATTGAATGTCGACGACCCGCAAGTAAAGGAAGCGATCATCAAGGCGATCGAGTTCCCGGCGCGGGCCTACAAGGAGGGTTTTGTTCCGCCGAGCGCGATCAACTGGAACGACGCCGACGACAACAACGCCTTTCATTCGAAGACGATCGTGATGGATCTCGATGGTACGATCTCGACCGAGGTCGCCATCATCAAGAAGAAAGACGAGTACGACGACATCGTCACGATGGGACTGGCGCTCGGCAACGATGGGAAACCGATCCCCAGCATCGTTAACAATACTGGTGGGATGATCCCCAAGGGCGCGAAGAATGTCGAGGTGGCAAAGGATTTTTTGAGGTTCCTGATACAGCCTGAGGTCTGTAACGAATACCTCAAGGTCGGCCTCGGGCGTAATCTTCCGGCGATGAAATCGATCGTGCAGAACGATCCGTGGTGGATGGAGGATCCGCATCGCAAGGCCTATACCGAGCAGACCTTGCTCGGACCGACCGTCTCGGAGTTCTTCGTATTCAACCCGGCCTGGGCCCAGTGCCGCAACGAGCACGCGCTTCCGACCGGCTGGGCCGATGTTATCCTGCACAACATGACGCCGCAGCAGGCGGCCGAAAAGGCGATCGCACGGGTGAAGGAGATCTTTGCCAAGTACCCGATCCCGAGCTGAGCGGGGGCCCGGCGGGCCGACCCGACCCGTTCGAGGCAGGGCCGGTCCGCGGCTTTTCGGCGTACAAATTTCGCGACAGGTCTCAGGTGAGCGGCACAGAGCAGGCTTTGGCGGCCTCACCGGTCGCGGCGAACTGGTCGCGATGGCCGAGCCGGCCGCCGCGCCCGCGTTCGTCCGACAGGGTGTGGACACTCGCGTTTGTTCTCCCCTATCTCGGGGTGCTGCTCGCCTTTGTGCTGGTGCCGCTCGGCTACGGGCTGTGGATGGGGAGCACTCCCGCCCTTTACGCCGCTTTGTGGTCCGACCCGATCTACGCGCGCACTCTCGTCAACACCCTCGTCTTCGTCGGGTTGTCGGTCAATGTGAAGATGGTCCTCGCCCTGCTGCTGTCCGGTTTTTTTATGCGCCGGCGGCGGTGGATCAAGGGTCTGCTTGTCATCTTCATGCTGCCCTGGGTGATGTCGGCGATCCCTGCGTTTATCTCCTTCCACTGGATGCTGGTCAGCGAGCAGGGGTTCATAAACAGCTTCCTGCGACAGACTGCCGGGGTCGAGGGTCCGCTGTGGCTCAGCGATCCGTCGCTTGCCCTCGGGGCGAACATCGTCGCCTATATATGGAAATGGCTGCCGTTCTGGACGCTTGTTCTGCTCGCGGCGCGGATGGCGATCCCGCCCGATATCTATGAAGCGGCGGCGGTCGACGGCGCCGGCGGGCTTCGCCGGTTCCTCGATATCACCTTGCCGCTCATCGCCAATGTATATTTTGTTTCGACGCTGCTATCGGTGATCTGGACAATCGGCGACTTCACGATCGTGTTCCTGGTTTCGGGCGGCGGTCCGTTTCACCTGACGGAGGTTGTGGCCACGCTCGCCAATCGCTATTGGTTCGATTACGGGCGGCCCGAACTCGGGGTCGCGGCGGTGATCTCGGTGTTGCCGGTGCTGATCCCGATCGTCGTCATGCTGCTGCGCCGTGTCGATGCTCGCGGGGTGCAGCTGTGAGCACCGCGGCGGTCTCCGGCGGGCGGTCGCGGTTGCGCCACGTCGCGGTCGAGGGAGGTTCGGTCGCGCTGGCCGCTGCCCTGCTCGTGTGGTCGCTGCTGCCGATCTACAACATGGTGCTGATCGCGCTCGATCCCGCCGAGGGGAATGTCGAGTTCAACGGCGATCTGTTGCCTTGGACGCCCTCGCTCAACAGCTTTGTCCGGGTGGTCAGCGGCGCCGACGGCGTTTTCCAGGAATTCTGGCGGGAGTTCGGCAACAGCCTTTACATGGGCCTCGCGACGATGGTGCTGACCGTGCTGATCGGGTCGCTGACGGCTTTCGCGATCGGCCGTCTGCGCCTGCGGCACGGCTCGCTGCTCTCCACCGCGGCGCTGCTGACCTATCTGATCCCGGCCTCGTTTTTGGCGGTCGCCTTTCACCGGACGATGCAGCTGTATGGCTTTGCCGACAATCTCTGGGCGGTGATCGCGGCCCAGGTTGCTTTCGCGACGCCATACGCGATCCTTGTGCTGCGGCAGAACGCAAAGCTCTTGCCGCTCGAACTTGACGAGGCGGCCCGGGTCGATGGCGCCTCGGCGGCGCAAATCTATTGGCGCATCTATCTACCGCTGCTGGCGCCGGGACTGGCGGCGGTCGGGACATTCGCGCTGCTGCTTGCCTGGAACGATTATCTCTACCAGTACCTGCTGCTGCCGTCCGACTCGGAAAATACGACATTGGCGATCGGGCTCGCCGAGTATCTCGACAGCGACGAGGAGCCCTGGAACGACTTGATGGCCGCCGCGATCCTTTACGCGCTGCCGCCCATCGTGATTTTTTACGGGTTGCGCCGATACATGGCCGCGGGGCTCACTTTGGGAGCCCTCAAGGGGTAGGGCGGTGCATTCGTGCTTGGCATGTTGGCAGCGGGTGGGCAAAGTGTTGAGCCGGCCGAGCGGGCGATTTATAATGGGCGGCGGTGATTTAAGCGTGAGCGCGCGCCACCGCGGCGCGCCAGGGATGGAAATGGCCATGACGGTCCCGGAGCGGATCACAGCCATCGAACGGGTACAAACAGCGTTACGTGCGCCCGGGCGGTCCCGCCCGGTTGCGGTCGCCGTTCACGCGGCAATTCCGATCATCAAGAGCTGAGAGGCCTTATGACCAGCGCTTCGGTTATTGAAATCGGCCGCCCGGCAAGGACCAGGCGGCAATCGCTGTGGCGATATTGGCGCGGCGGCTTACGCGGCTCCGAATTCGCCTGGGCGGTCGCGTTCCTCGTGCCATATATGTTCGTGTTCTTTGCATTTGTCGTCTACCCGGTGTGCTTCGGGTTGTGGATGGGCAGCAACCCGGCGCTGTTCGTCGAACTTGTCGACGACCCAATCTATGCAAAGACCGTGGTCAACACGCTGCTGTTTCTCGTTTTCGGTGTAAACCTGAAGCTTTTCTTCGCCTTGTTGCTGTCCGGCTTCTTCATGCGCAAGGGCTGGTGGGTGAAGGCATTGCTGATGCTTTTTGTGCTGCCTTGGGCCGTCCCGGCATTACCATCCTTTATCTCGATCCACTGGATGCTGATCGGCGAGTGGGGCTTTATCAATAATGTGTTGTGGCACGCGTTTGGCATCGTGGGCCCGTCGTGGCTCAACGAGCGGTGGCTTGCGCTGGGTTCGGCAATCTACGCGCATCTATGGAAATGGTTGCCATTCTGGACCGTGATCCTGCTTGCCGGCCGCATGTCAATCTCGCAGGAAATCTATGATGCGGCCCAGGTGGACGGCGCAACCGGCCTCAAGCGGTTCATCTATGTGACTTTCCCGCTGCTCGCAAACATGTATCTGGTCCTCACCTTGCTGGCGACGATCTTCCTGCTCGGCGACTTCAACTCGGTGTATTTCGTGACCGGCGGCGGACCGGCGAACTCGACGCATTTGCTCGCGACACTGGGTATCCGCAATGCTTATGACATGGGCAATCCGGAGCTTGGCGTCGCGGCGGTCATGTCGGCGCTGCCACTGATGATCCCGCTGGTAATAATACTAATGCGCCGCATGAAAGCCTCGCAGGTGAACATATGACGACACTGACCGAAACCCCCGGCTTGCGGCCGGCGGCCGAACGGCCGATGGGCAGCATGCGTCGCGCGGCGCGCCGCCGACGCTATGCGATGAATGGGTTTGCCGCCGCGGTAAGCGTCATCCTGATCGTGTGGACGCTAATACCGCTGTACAATATGGTGCTGATTGCCTTGCGGGGCGAAAGCGACGTTTTTAGCGACGAGGTGTTTCCGAGCGACCCGACGCTCGAGAGCTTTGAGGTCGTCGTCACGCAAGGCCACTGGTACCTGGAACACTTCTGGCACCAGTTTCGCAACAGCGTTTTTATCGCCGCCATGGTCACGCTGCTGGTATTGACGATCGGGACGCTGACCACGTTCTCGGTCGCGCGAATGCGGGTCCGCAACGGCTGGCTGGTCACGAACGCCGCGTTGTTCACGTATATGATTCCGGCGTCGTTTCTGGCGATTCCCTTCTACCTGATCATGAATCATTACGGGCTGCACGATAATCCTTGGTCGGTAATCGCCGCGCTGACCACGTTTGCGACCCCGTATGCGATCTTTATCTTCCAGGAGTACGGTCGCAGCATCCCGCTCGAATTGGACGAGTCGGCGCGTATCGACGGTGCGTCTCCGCTGCAGATCTACTTCCGAATCTACCTGCCGCTGATGGCACCGGCGCTGGTGGCGGTCGGCACCTATGCGATGCTGCTGGCGTGGAACGAGTATCTCTATCAATTCTTGTTGCTTTCGCAAAAGGAAAGCATGACGGTGCCGGTCGCGTTGGCGCAGTTTCTAAACAGCGACATAGCACCGTGGAACTATATGATGGCGACGGCGATCATCTACGCGCTGCCGCCGATCTGTATCTACTATACGTTCCGCCATCGAATGAGCTCGGGTCTGACGATGGGCGGCGTCAAGGGGTGAGACCTTGATGTGAAAACCCCCGCTTCGGCGGGGGTTTTGCCAGTTAGGGGCCGGCCGCGCGACAGCCGGCCCTTTTTGTCGGATGCGCTATTCCTGCGGATAGCGCCAGATGTTTGCCGGCTGCGTCGCGGTGTCGTCGATCGTCCATTGCGGCAGCGAGAGACCCTCGCCGACATCGGCGAACACCATCCGTACGCGCGTGCCGATGCCCACCCGCCTGACCGTATCGGGCGGCGCCAAACGGCCATCCGGCGTGCATAAATTGCCGATGACGCGCAACGCCTCGTCGGGGGTCGGTTGGCCCTTCTGCGTGTCGAGATCGACCAGCAGGACCATGTACGGCGTGTGCTCGCGGAAGGCGGGCTGGATCGCGTGATGCACCTCTGTGTAGGAGTGCACCGCCCCCTTGCCCTCGACCCGTCGCCAAGTCGATTCGAGCGTCATGCACCACGGGCAGGCGGTTGTCGGCGGATAGCGCAGCCGTCCACATCCGGCGCAGGCCTGCAAATGGAAATCATGCGCCGCGCAATGGCGGAAGTAGTCGAGGTTCTCATGGTCGAGATCCGCCAATTGCAGCGGCATCCCGAGGTGGGTGGCCTGGATCCCTGGCATTGTTCTGTTCTCCTCTGGCTCAGCCGCGGCGCATGACCATCGACGACGCGGTCGCCGGATTGGCCCAACCGAGATTGGCGGTGACCTCGATATTCCTGACCTGGCGGCAGCCGCCCTCGCGATAATCGTAGGTGTGCTGGCGTTTGCCGTCCGGTCCGATCGGGCAATAATCGTCGGCATCGCGACGCAACTGCCGCACGTTCTCGATGACCATGTTCATCCCGTGCGTATAGCCCTCGCACAAATGGCCGCCCGAGGTGTTGTTCGGTCGCTTGCCGCCGAGCCCGATCGTGCCATCGCTGACGTAGTTTCCGCCTTCGCCTTTCTTGCAGAAACCATAATCCTCGAGCTGCAGCATTGTCGTGAACGTAAAGGCGTCGTAGGAGCCGGTCGCATCGATATCCTCGGGACCGACCCCGGAATTCGGCCATAGAATATTTTTCGCATAGTGGCCGGCGACGGTCGAGATCGGCCCGTGCTGATAATGCATGTCGAGCCGCGGCTTGTTGCAGCGGCCGACAACGCCGCGGATCAGCACCAGCGGCTGCTTCATGTCTTTCGCCCGCTCGGCCGAGGTGACGATAACGCAGGTTGCGTTGTCGGTTTCGACGCAGCAATCCAGCAGATGCAGCGGCTTGCAGATAAAGCGGCTGTTGATGACGTCCTCCACCGTAAAGCGCTTTTTGTAATACGCTTTCGGGTTGTTCGAGGCGTGATTGCTGTGGAACATTTTTACGTGTGCGACCTGTTCGGGGGTCGTGCCGTAATCGTACATGTGACGCATAAAGGTGGGGGCAAAACTCTGACCGGCGCTCTGCCAGCCATAGGCGCGGTTGTGCAGCATGTCGCCGCCGACCGGCGCCGCCGAGCGCGCCCCGGTGCCGCCGATGCGGACCTGCGAAAACCCGTTCATCGAGCGGAAGATCGCCACGGTCTTGCAGCAGCCGGCCTCGATCAGCCCGATCGCGATGCCGATCAGCGCCTCGGTCGAGGAGCCGCCGCCGACCACGTCCATGTAGAAATTGAGGCGGATGCCGAGATCGCCGGCGATAAACGTGGCGCTTGTCGAATCGCCACCGGAGTAATCGAGCATGCCGTCGATTTCGGAGGCATTCAGCCCGGCGTCGAGGATCGCGTTGCGCACGGCCCAGGTGCCGAGCGCCCTTGTGGTCTTGTCCGAGCCCCTCGTATATGTCGTCTCGCCGATCCCGACGATCGCGTATTTATCGCGCAAATACTTCGGCGTCGTCGCATCAACTTCTTGTCGCGGTAACGGCATGGCGTTTCGCTCCTTTCTTGTGCGGGATGGAATGATGGGCGTCGCGTTGCTCAGCCCATCCTACGGACCGTTCGTTTTGCTAGCTTTGTCGAGAGCGTCAAAGAACTGGGCGGATGTGATAAACGCATGGACGAGATCGACATTCATTGTCAATGCGAGAATGGCGATCATCTTTATCTCCTCGCTGTCGAATGCAAAGAAATCCCGATCCAGCGATCCTGTAATCCAGAGATCGACCTCCTTGTCAGTTGGAGATCGTCGTTCCCGCGTTTCTACCCATCGCATATACGCAGCGGCTTCCAGCGCAGCTGCCATCCTCTCCTGGTCAGAGAGAGCGCGCCTGCGCCGAAACCACCGCATTTAATCATCCCTAATCTTACCACAGTCTGTAGAACCTCAGTGCGGTATTGTGGAACATCGCGCTCTTTTCGTCGGCTGAATAGTTTTCCGCGATGCGCTTGAAGGCGTTCCACAAATTCGAATAGCTGCACATTCCCTTGTCGACCGGGAAGTTGCTCTCGAACATCGAGCGAAGCGGGCCAAACGCCTCGATGCAGGTTTCGATATAGGGGCGCCAGGCCTGCGCGAGCTGTTCGGAGGACGGCGCTTGCGCCTGCTGCCCCATCTCGAAACCCATCAGAGACGGCATGCCGAGCCCGCCGAGTTTGATATAGAGGTTCGGGAACTGGCCGAGCTTGCCGATCTGGGTACGCCATTCCTCGAAGACTTCCTGCCGCTTATCGGCATAAGGACCGACTCCGAGCGCGCCGCCGATATGGTTCAGCACGATCCTGGTTTCCGGGAAGGCGCGCGCGAGGTCGATCAGGTCGCCGAGCTGCGAGTGGAACATCCACGCCTCGAACGACAGGTTAAGCGGCGCCAGCGCGGCAAACCCCTCGCGCCAAGCGCGATCGACATAGAGCCCTTCGCCGGAACCGGAGGTAAAGACCCGTAAGCTCGGGTCCTCGTGCCACGTCGCGCCGTTGCGGATGCCGCGGAAGCGGCCGCCGGAAATGACGATGTGCTGCTCCAGGATGCCTTTGGCGCGACTGCCGACGCGGAAATCGATATTGCCGATGATGCCCTGGCAGGCACGTACCGGGCCGTATTTGCCGCTTTCGCTCATCGCCGAAACCCCGGCGACAAACTGCGTCTCGCCCAGCGAGCGCAATTCGGGCGGCCCCTCGGCGCGGTACATCTCACGGCATTCGAGAAAAACCGTGGCGCGGATATTGTGGCCGCTGTTCAGGTCGTCGATCAGGTCGTGGAACAGATAGCGGTTGCCCGGCCGGTCCCACAGATGGTGGTGCGGGTCGATGATCGGACGATCAGGTTCGAGCGCGGGTTCCTGGGTCGCGGCGAGCCAATCCTTGCGGATCGGCAGGTGGCGCTGCGGGGCTGACGACGATTGCATCGGCGGCGATCCTCTCGAAATCCTCGGTTCGAAATTCTCCGGCGAAGTCTGCGACGCGCCGCCGGCGAACGCCATGGCTTTTGTCGCCGGATCGCGTTGCGCCGATTGTAAGGGTGCCGCGCCCGGAAAATTCCCATCACCGGCGGAAGGTTTCGGTCCGGCCCTGGCCTCGCTTGAATTTATTTATTCCGGGCGGAAACTTGCCGCCGGCGCCGACCGACCTTGCGACGACGACAGGCTCGGCCGGATCACAGCCGTTCAGCCGAATTTTCCCGAGCGCGGGAAGCCCTGCGGCACCGCGCGACCGGCGCCGCCACGCGGACCGCGCCAGGGGGTCAGGTCGAATTCGGTGCGGGTCCGGTTCTCGCTCTGACGCCACGACAGACCGTCGGCGAGGCGCAACACCTTGGCGTCGGCGAGCTCGCCCGAGCGGTAGCGTTGCAGGATCACGCCGCGACCGCGCGCCATTTCCGGTATCTCGGCGAGATCGACGACCAGCATGCGCCGGTTGTCGCCGACCAGCGCGACGACGTCGCCGTCAGTCGGCAGGCAGACCGTCGCCTTTGCTCCGGCGGCAGGGTTCAGCACCTGTTTGCCGGCGCGTGTCTGGGCCAACGCCTCATCGCCATCGACGGTAAAACCGCGCCCGTCGCTGCCGGCGACGAGCAGCCGCATGCCCGGTCGGTGCGGGAGCAGCGCGATGACCTCGTGCTCATTCGGCAGGTCGATCATCAGGCGCAGCGGCTCGCCCTGCCCGCGGCCGCTCGGCAATCGGTCGGCCGCTATCGTGTAGAACCGGCCATTGCTGCCGAACACAATAAGCCGGTCGGTTGTTTCGGCCGGCACGGCGAAGCGCGGACCGTCGCCCTCCTTGTATTTCTGCTCGGCGGGATTGATGCCGTGCCCGCGAGCGGCACGAAGCCAGCCCTTCTGCGACAAAAGCACGGTGATCGGTTCGCGCTCGACAAGAGCCGCGACCGGGATCACGACCGGCTCCGGAACGGCGCCGATCAGCGTGCGGCGGCGGCCGAGCGACGTATCGCCGCCAAACTCGGCCTGCGTTCCCGCGATTTCCTTGGCCAGCGCCCGCCACTGGCGCTTGTCGCTGGCGAGCAGGGCTTCGAGTTTGGTCGACTCGGCGCCGAGCGCGTCCAACTCCTTTTTGATCGCGATCTCTTCCAACCGCCGCAACGCGCGCAGCCGCATGTTGAGGATCGCCTCGACCTGTACGTCGGTCAGATCCCAACGCGCGATCATCGCGGCCTTCGGATCGTCCGCTTCGCGGATGATGCGGATGACCTCGTCGAGATTGAGATAGACGATGGCGAACCCGCGCAGCACCTCGATGCGACGCGCGACGGCCGTGAGCCGGTGACGGCTGCGCCGCAGCAGAACCTCGCGGCGATGATCGAGAAAGGCCCGCAGCGCCTCCTTGAGGTTCATGACGCGCGGCACGCCAAGCGGGTCGATTACGTTGAGATTGAGCGGCACGCGGGTTTCCAGCTCGGTCACCCGAAACAGCTGCTCCATCAGCACGTCAGGCGCGACATTGCGGTTTCTCGGTTCGAGGACAACGCGGACCTCGCTCGCCGATTCGTCGCGAATATCGGCGAGCAGCGGCAGCTTTTTCTCTTCGAGCAGCGTTGCGATCTTTTCGATCAGCCGGCTTTTCGGAACCTGGTACGGTATTTCGCTGACGATGATCTGGTAGAGGCCGTGCGACAGCGGCTCCTTTTGCCAGCGCGCCCGCAGGCGAAAACTGCCACGGCCCGTCGCGTAGGCCTCCGTAATATTCTCCGCCGGCTCGACCAGCACCCCGCCGGTCGGAAAATCGGGGCCGGCGACATGCCGGACGAGTTCGGCGGTCGGGCATTGCGGATTGTCGATCAGGTGCAGCAGCGCGCCGCATAATTCGCCGGCGTTGTGCGGCGGGATGCTGGTCGCCATGCCGACCGCGATGCCGGCGGCCCCATTTGCCAGCAAGTTTGGAAACCGGCCGGGCAGTACGATCGGCTCGCGGTCCTCGCCGTCATAGGTCGTGCGGAAATCGACGGCATCCTCGTCGATCCCTTCGAGCATCGCCCGGGCGACGGAAGACAAGCGGCTTTCGGTGTAGCGCATCGCCGCCGCGTTATCGCCGTCGATATTGCCGAAATTGCCCTGGCCATCGACCAGCGGATAGCGCTGCGCGAAATCCTGCGCGAGACGGACCAGCGCCTCGTACACGGCAATTTCACCGTGCGGGTGGAACTTGCCGATCACATCGCCGACGACGCGGGCGCATTTCTTATAGCCGGAACTTGGATCGAGCCGCAGTTCGTGCATCGCGTGCAGGATGCGCCGGTGCACCGGTTTCAGCCCGTCGCGCACGTCCGGCAAGGAGCGCGCCATGATGGTGGACAGCGCGTAAGACAGATAGCGCTCGCCGAGGGCGTCGGCGAAATCGACGTCGCGGATCTCGCCTGTGACGGCGGTATCGGACATGCCTACAAGACCTCGCCTCTATGAGCTGTTCATCATACCAGGAATGGTACCATCGAAACGAGCCTCCGCAAACGCTCGAACAATCGCTCGCGCGCTTCCGGCAGTCGTCCATCCCGCGGTTCGAGAAGGTGGTAACGCAGAAAATGCCGGGTCAGGGTTAGCCCGGCGACGATATCCGCGGCAGAAGCCGGCGCGTCGCGCCACAAAAACGCCGGCAGCGGCAACAGCTTCTCCTTGTATGGCGCGCCCGCCTCGCGCGATACGGCCCGGCCGGTGCGCGGCGAGACATAGACGAGATCCTGGTTTGTGCCGGTCGCCGCGCAGCGCGTCAGATCGAGACCAAAACCGACCGAGGCGAGCAGATCGCATTCCCAAATGACATAGGCTCGCGCCCAGTCGGGAGCGGATTCGAGCTTCCGCAGGAGCGCGGCGAAGGACGCATGGCAATCCGCGTGCGGCTCCCGCTCCGGCAGCACCGTGAGAAGCAGTGCTGTCGCCGAATTGAGAGCCGCGAGCCGATCCGGATCGTCGAGAAGGCGCGCTGCATGCGCCTCGATCAGCTCGCAATCGAGCGTGCCGAGATGCTCGGCCAGCCGACCGCGCCAGCGCGCCGCGACCTCGTTGCCGGGTTGCACCAGCGCTCGCCGATGCGGCGACTGGCCGCCGCGTACCAGCCCCACGTGCCGCCCGCGCTCGCGCGTCAACAACTCGACAATCATCGCGCTTTCGCCATGCCGCCGGGTCCCAAGCACAAAGGCGGTGTCAGCCCATTGCATCGTTTTCAGTTCCGTCGGCCTGTTGGGACCAGCGGGTGCCGAGTTTGATTCCCCAACCCTCTCCCGTAAGCGGAAGAGGGGAGGGTGGGGGTGTCGGCCAGGGTCTCGGATGGCTGATATAAAGCCAAGCTATACATTATAATCGAGGCCGAGCGCTGCGAAGCGTTCCGGGTCCTCGATCCAGTTGTCGCGCACCTTGACAAACAGGAACAGATGCACGCGCCGCTCGAGCAGGCGTTCGAGTTCAGCGCGGGCGCGCGCCCCGATCGATTTGATGCGCTGGCCGTTATCGCCGAGAACGATCGCGCGTTGTCCGGGACGGCGGACATAGATTACCTGATCAACGCGCACGCTGCCGTCGCGTCGGTCCTCCCATGATTCGGTTTCGACCGACGCGGCATAGGGCAACTCGTCATGCAGCTGCAGAAAGACTTGCTCGCGCGTGATTTCGGCGGCGAGCCAGCGTTCGGGGGCGTCGGACAGCTGATGCTCGGGAAACAGCCAGGGGCCGGGCGGCATTGCCGCGACGAGACGGCGTTTTAGGTCCTCGACCCCGTCGCCGCTCCGGGCGGAGATCATGAACACATCGTCGAAACAGCCGGTGCTGAACAACTCGTCGGCGACACCGAGCAGCTTGTCGCGGCGCACGAGATCAACCTTGTTTAGCGCCAGCACCGCTCGGCGCCCGCTGTCTTGCAGCCGTTCAATGATGCGGCGCGTGTCCGGCTCGTCGGGGCGCGCCGCATCGACCAGCAGAACGATCCGGTCGGCGTCGGCGGCGCCCGACCAGGCGGCGGCGACCATCGCGCGATCGAGACGGCGGCGCGGCTCGAAAATGCCCGGCGTATCGACAAGGATCAGCTGCGTCGCGCCGGCGAGCGCGATACCGAGCAGCCGCGTGCGCGTCGTCTGCACTTTTGGGGTGACGATCGCGAGCTTGCGCCCGACAAGCTGGTTCAGCAGCGTCGATTTGCCGACATTCGGCGCCCCGATCAAGGCGACATAGCCGCAGTGCGTCGGTTCGGGGCTGCCCTTCTCGGGCGTCGCATCCTCACCCACCGCTTGCTTTCGCGAGCGGTCCCCCATCTCCCGCGGCGCCGGAGAGGCTTCAGTGGTTGCCGCAGATGCATTATTCCCCCTCTCCCCCGATGGGAGAGAGGGAAGGGGTGAGGCGGCGCCCCGGTTGCGGGTGCCCTTGTCGGATAGCGTTTTTGGCATCGGATTCAATGCGAACGGGAATCGCCTAGTCGCTCCAGCAGCAGGGCGGCGGCGGCGGTCTCGGCCGCCCGCTTCGACGACGCCGTGGCGCTCGCCTCGTCATGCCCGGTCACGCGCGCCGCGATCGTGAATTGCAGCGCGTGATCCGGGCCGCTCGTCGCGACGAGCCGATATTCGGGAAGCGCCAGGCCGCGACCCTGCGCCCATTCCTGCAGCAGCGTTTTCGGATCGCGCGGCGGCCGTTCCATCTCGGCGACGCGCGCTCCCCACCAGCGCTCGACAAAGGCGAAAGCCGCGTCAAACCCGCCATCGAGATAGACGGCGGCGATCACCGCCTCGAGCACATCGGCCAATATCGCCGGGCTGCGCGCCGCCCCGGAGGACGCCTCGGCCGGCGACAGCTGGATCACGCGATCGAGGCCGATCTCGACGGCTACCGCGGCCAATGTGTCGCGGCGCACGAGCTGCGCATGTCGCCGGGTCAGCGGTCCTTCCGGTTCGGCGTCGAACCGGCGCCACAACAGATCCGCTATCACTAACCCGAGCACCCGGTCGCCGAGGAATTCCAGCCGCTCGTAATCGCGGGGCGCCGTCGCGCGCCGCGCCCGCCGTTGGGCTTTTTGCGCGGTCGATAGCGCGCTCGGATGCGTGAGCGCCTCGGTGAGCAACGCCGGCCGCGCGAAATCGTGCCCGAGCAGCCGGATCGCGTCGGGGTCGGCGAGCGCGGTGGTCATTCCCGCGGGACCACCTGCTCCCGGGTCATTCGATACCCTGGAACAGCCGGCGATAGCGTATCGCGAACGGCCATTTCCAGATCTCCCACCACCGCGCCGAGCCGTCGGTAGAGAAGAAGATGAACTGCGCCTTGCCGACCAGGTTTTCGGCCGGGATATACCCGACAGCGGACAGCACCCGGCTGTCCTGCGAGTTGTCCCGATTGTCGCCCATCGCGAAATAGTGGCCTTCCGGTACGGTATAGACCGGGGTGTTATCGAGCGGCCCGTCGTTGCTGACCTCGATGATCCGGTGGTCCTTGGGCGGTTGCCCGGGACCGCGCGGCAGCGCCTCGATGTATTGCTTCAAGACGATGACCGAGGGGCCTTCCTCGTAAAGATAGTCGCCAAACGGTCGGCGCGGCACGAGCTGGTCATTGATGTAAAGTTCGCCGTGGCGCATCTGGATATGATCGCCAGGCAGCCCGATGATTCGCTTTATATAATCGATCGAAGGATCGGTCGGCAGCTTGAACACGGCGACATCGCCGCGCTGCGGCCGCTGCGAAAACGGCATGTAAATCCGCCCGGAAAACAGCGGCAACCCGAACGGCAGCGAATAGCGGCTGTAACCGTAGGAAAATTTCGATACGAACAAGTAATCGCCGACCAGCAAAGTCGGCACCATCGACCCGGATGGGATATTGAACGGTTCGTAAGCGACGGTGCGGACCACCAGGGCGATCAAGACGGCGTAGATGACCGTTTTGACGGTTTCGAGAAAGCCGCCTGAAGCCTTTTTCGCGGAAGCCACTTTGGATCTGGATTTCATCATCAATAGCCGGCCCTCGGCGCGCGGCGATCAAGCGCGCCGCGGGTTGATCTGTCAAGTTGAAGCGCCGTCGCGGTTCCGCCCTAGCCGCCCAACCCGGCGATCGCCGGCAGGGCGCTGATGATCACGACGGCTTGCGCGAGTGGCGGCTCGTCAGTCAGGCTGAGGTCGAGGCGCGCCACCATACCGGTCGGCGTGATCGCCTCGAGCCGCTCCAAGGCGCCGCCGCTCAGCTGCATGCCCGGTTGTCCGGACGGCAGATTGACGACGCCGAGATCGCGCCAGAAGACGCCGCGGCGGAACCCGGTGCCCAGTGCCTTGGCCGCCGCTTCCTTGGCCGCGAAGCGACGGGCATAGCTGGCGGTTCGCGTGAGCCCGCGGCGATCGCAGCGACGGCGCTCGGTTTCGGTAAAGATGCGATCCAGAAAACGGTCGCCGAAACGCTCGATCGCCTTCTCGATCCGCCGAATATCGACGAGGTCGCTGCCGACACCAAGGATCATCGGCGCCTCATCAAGCAGCGAACTCCCTCTCCCCCACCGGGGGAGAGGGTCGGGGTGAGGGGGCAGCGGAGGATCCGGAAGCGAGACCTTCACCCGGCTTGCCCCCGGCGGGGCAAACCGCCCTCTCCCGCAATGTAGCAGAGGGTTTTGAGGCGCTGCCGGATGAGAGGTAGGCCAGTTCTCGCAAATCCACCTCAGCCGCGGGCGCGTTCGACCGAGTTAATGACCGGCGTCGCCCGCAGCGCGGCGATGATCGTCGACAGATGCTTTACGTCACCGACCTCGATATCGACCATAATCTCAAAGAAATCGGTTGAACGGTTGGTGATCTTCAGGTTCGTGATATTGCCGCCCTGCTTGCCGATTGTCGTCGTCAGGCTGCCGAGATTGCCCGGCTCGTTGGCGATCGTGACATTGATCCGGCCGATATGCCCGGCGTCGGCCTCATCGCTGCTCCAGGCGACGTCGAGCCAGCGTTCCGGCTCGTCGGCGAAGCTGCCGAGCGTGTCGCAATCGATCGTGTGGATCGTCACCCCCTTGCCGGTCGTGACGATGCCGACGATGCGTTCGCCGGGGAGAGGGTGACAGCACCCGGCGAAATGCAGGGCCATCCCCGGGATAAGACCGCGGATCGGCACGGCCATGTCGCGCCCGGTGCCGCGCCGGCGGGCGCGGGACAGCGGGACGACTTTGTTCTTGTCCTCGGGCGGCTGCGGAAAGGCGGCGTTGGCGACCTCCCGACCGGTCGCGAGACCCTCGCCGACCGCGACATAAAGGTCCTCGACCGTGGCGCAGTTGAACTGCGTCAGGATTGCTTCGAGCGGCCGTTCGGAAAAATCGTGACCCTGCTGGCGCAACGCCTTCTGCACGATGGCGCGGCCAAGATCGAGGTACTGCGTGCGCTGCTGGGTGCGGATAAAGCGCCGGATTCGGGCGCGCGCCTTGCCGGTGACGACAAACCGCTCCCAGGTCGGCGACGGGGTCTGCGCCCTCGACGTGACGACCTCGACCTGATCGCCATTCTGCAATTGGGTGCGCAGCGGCAATAAACGGCCGTTGATCTTGGCGCCGACGCAGGTATCGCCGACCTCGGAATGCACGGCGTAGGCGAAATCGACCGGGGTGGCGCCACGCGGTAACGCGATCAGGTCGCCTTTCGGCGTGAAGACGAAGACCTGGTCCTGGAACATCTCGAGCTTGGTGTGCTCGAGAAACTCCTCCGGGTTCGACGCCTGTTCCAGGATTTCGAGCAGTTCGCGCAGCCACCGGTACTGCCGCCCGTCCACCCGTCCGATCTGCTGCTTGTAGATCCAGTGCGCCGCGACGCCAAGTTCGGCGATCTCGTGCATGTCGCGGGTGCGGATCTGCACCTCGATGCGCTGCCGTTCGGGGCCGATCACGCCGGTATGCAGCGAGCGGTAATTGTTCGGCTTCGGGGTCGAGACATAGTCCTTGAAGCGCCCGGGGACGACCGGGTAGGCCGAGTGAATAATCCCCAACGCCTGATAACAATCGCTTGCGTTATCGACCAGAACGCGAAACGCCATCACGTCGGCGAGTTGCTCGAACGAGATGTTCTTGCGCTGCATCTTGCGCCAGATCGAATAGGGAGACTTCTCGCGGCCGGAAACGGTCGCGGCCAGCCCGCCTTCCTGCAGCGTCTGGGTGATCTCGGCGATGATGCGCGAGACGAGATCACCACCCCGTTCACGCAAGAACCCGAGGCGGGCGATGATGCTGGCGCGCGCGTCCGGGTGCAGCTCCTGAAAGGCGAGATCTTCGAGCTCGTCCTTCATGCGGTGCATGCCGATGCGCTCGGCGAGCGGGACATAGATGTCCATCGTCTCGCGCGCGATGCGGCGGCGCTTGTCATCGCTCTTGATGAACGGCAGCGTGCGCATGTTATGGAGCCGGTCCGCGAGCTTGACCAGCAGCACGCGGATGTCCTCCGACATCGCAAGCACGAGCTTGCGGAAATTCTCCGCCTGCTTTGTCTTGTCCGACTGCAGCTCGATGCGCGACAGCTTGGTGACGCCATCGACCAGCCGCGCGATTTCGGGGCCGAACAGCCGATCGATATCGTCGAGCGTCGCGACGGTGTCCTCGACCGTGTCGTGCAACAGCCCGGTGATGATCGAGGCGGTGTCGAGCTTCATCTGCGCGAGCAGACCCGCGACCTCGACGGGATGGGAAAAATACGGATCGCCCGAGGCGCGCAGTTGCGAGCCATGCGCCTTCATCGAATAGACATAGGCGCGATCCAGCGCGGCCTCATCGGCCTTCGGGTCGTAAGACTTGACCAGCTCGACCAGTTCGAACTGCCGCATCATGACGCGGTTGCCTTCGTGCTGTCGCCCCGATGCTCGCCGCGAGGCGACCCGAGCGCTACCGGCTTACCCGTAATCCGAGGCCGGTGCCACCGTTGCGATGCCGTTGCCTCAGGGCTCCTCGTCTTCGCCAAGCGCGTTCTCGGGGCTGGCGCCGTCGGCCAGGTCGATGTCGTCTTCGTCCGCTACCGCGAGCAGATCCTCTTCGAGCTCCTCCTCGACCGCTTCCTCATCGAGCGAATCCTCGCCGATAACGGGACCGGTGGGATCGACGATGCCGAACAGGCTGTGCTCGAGATCGGGCGCGTCCTCGGGCTCGTCGATCTCGACATGCTTCTGCATGCCGCGCACGAGCGAGTCTCTCAAGTGATCGAGCACGATCGTTTCATCGGCGATCTCGCGCAATGCGACGACCGGGTTCTTGTCGTCGTCGCGGTCGAGGGTCAGCGCGGCGCCGGATGTGATCTCGCGCGACCGCTGCGCTGCGAGCAGCACCAACTCGAAGCGGTTCGGGATCTTGATCACGCAATCTTCGACCGTAACGCGCGCCATGCTGACAGCCTCGCTGTTTTTCGGACACGTTGAGTATATGGGCGGCACGCCAGCGGTCGCAACTCTGACCGCGTCGGCCACTCTGGTCGCGTTTGCTTGCGAATGCCGCCCTAACACCCAAGAACGTTATCGGAGCCTCACGTCGGTTCAGGGCGAGCGCTCCTTGCGCGCCTTCTTCTCGGAAACTCCGGAGGTGCCCTCGCGGCGCGCCAGCTCGGCCGCGACATCGGCGGGACTTACGCCGGTTGCCGCCCACATCACCATCAGGTGATAGAGCACATCGGCGCTCTCGCCGATCAGCGCCGCGCGGTCGCCTCTGACGCCCTCGATGACCGCCTCGACCGCTTCCTCGCCGAATTTCTGCGCGACCTTGGCCTTGCCGCGCGACAGCAGCTTCGCGGTGTAGGAGCCGGCCGGGTCGGCGCCGCGGCGCGATTCGATAACCTGCCACAGCCGCTCCAGGGTCTTCCCTAGTCTGTCGGTCATCGCTGACCAACCCCCCGCCCGTCGCTATTCCCTCTCCGGCACCGCGGGAGAGGGGGGACCGCTCGCGAATGCAAGTGGTGGGTGAGGGTATTTGGGTCGCCAGGCGCCCCCACACCCCGGTCCTCTCGCCCGATGGGGAAGAGGGAGTTTACAGGGAGGTCGCGGCCGGTCCACATCGCTCGGAACACCCTTAAACCCGTACCGGGATTCCGGCGCCGGCGAGGTGCGCTTTCGCCTGGGCAATGCGGAACGTGCCAAAATGGAAGATCGAGGCGGCGAGCACGGCGGTCGCGTGGCCGTCGCGAATCCCTTCGACGAGGTGCTCCAGCGTGCCGACCCCGCCCGAGGCGATGACCGGGACCCGCACGGCGTCGGCGACGGCCCGGGTCAGGGCGATGTCGAAGCCGGATTTCGTACCATCGCGATCCATCGAGGTCAGCAGGATTTCGCCGGCGCCGTAATCGGCCAGGCGGCAGGCCCATTCGACCGCGTCGAGCCCGGTCGGGCGCCGCCCGCCATGCGTAAAGACGCCCCATCTGCCTGGCCCGACCGCCTTCGCGTCGACCGCCGCGACGATGCATTGGCTGCCGAATCTCCGTGCCGCCTCGCGCACGAATTCCGGACGCGCCACGGCCGCGGTGTTGACCGACACCTTGTCCGCGCCGGCGAGCAGCAGCGTGCGAATGTCCTCGACCGTGCGCACGCCGCCGCCGACCGTCAGCGGCATAAAACATTGCTCGGCGGTGCGGCCGACCACGTCGTAGAGCGTGTCGCGGCCCTCGTGGCTCGCCGTGATGTCGAGAAAGCACAACTCGTCGGCGCCCTCGCGATCGTACAGGCGAGCCTGCTCGACCGGGTCACCGGCATCGGCCAGATCGACAAAGTTGACGCCCTTGACGACCCGCCCGTCCTTTACGTCGAGGCAGGGGATGACACGCATCTTCAGCATGGCGGGTTCATCACGGCAGGTTGATCATAGCAGGGCGGCTCCGGCGGCGAGGCGCAGCGCCGCTCGCGCTTCGATCCTGCCGTCATACAGCGCCCGCCCGCAGATCGCGCCCGCTATCCCGTCCCTTGCATACGCCGCCAGCTCCCCGATATCGGCGAGCGAGGCTATGCCGCCCGACGCAATTAGCGGCACGCCAACCTGGCGCGCGACGGCGGCGGTCGCCGCCGCGTCGATGCCGGTCAGCGCGCCATCGCGGGCGATATCGGTGTAGACAATCGCGGCAACCCCAGCGTCGGCGAAGCGCTTGCCGAGCTCGACCGCGCCGACCATGCTCGTCTCGGCCCAGCCCTCGACCGCGACGCGGCCGTCGCGCGCGTCGATGCCGACCACGATGCGGCCCGGAAAATCGGCCGCGGCCCGGCGCACCAGTTCCGGATCGCGCAGCGCGGCCGTCCCGAGCACGACCCGGTCGATGCCGAGACCGAGCCAGTAATCGATCGCGGCGCGGTCGCGGATGCCGCCGCCGAGCTGGATGCGCGACTCGACAGCGGCGCGGATCGCGCGCACCGCCTCGCCATTGACCGATTGCCCGGCGAACGCTCCGTCGAGATCGACCACGTGCAGCCAGGTAAAACCTGCGTCGGCGAATGCCCGCGCCTGCGCCGCCGGATCGTCATTGAATACGATCGCGCTCGCCATCTCGCCACGCACGAGGCGGACGCAGGCGTCGCCCTTCAGGTCGATGGCCGGAAACAGGATCACGCGGCCTAACCCTCGTTCGCCGGCTCGTCGAGGCGCTTGTAATAATAGTGCCCCGGAACGATGCGGCCCTCGACCTGGGCATAGCATGGATGCGTGCCCCAGCGTCGGTACCCGAGGCTCTCGTAGAGTCGAATGGCAGGCCGCTGCGTGTCTCGCAGGTCGAGGTTCAAAACCACCAGGCCAAGCTCCCGCGCCAGCGTCTCGAGCTCGGTTACGATCGCATGGCCGATGCCGCGACCGCGCGCCCACGGCGCGACAAAGGCCGCCGTTACGGTGCCCGCGAAGGCCTGCGCCTCATTGTTGCGCGGCGCCCGCGCCAGCTGCACCGAGCCGGCGATAACGCCGTCGAGCCGCCCGACGACAAGCCGCCGCTCCGGTATCAGCAGCACGCCCTTCCAGTAATTTTCCAGCACCTGCCGCGCCGGTACCCTGACCCAGCCGAAGCCGCCGCCCTCGACGATCGCGCTCTCGGTCGCTTCGCTCAAATCATCGAGATCGGTGCCGGAATACTGCGTCAGGCGCTCGACGGTAACCCGCCCGGACGGCCCGATATTGCCGGGGATGCTCATGGACACCATCGAAGAAAATTCGCGATCAGGCGCAGTCCAGCCATCTGACTCTTTTCCGGATGAAATTGTGTACCGATCAGATTGTCCCGCCCGACGATTGCGGCAAGCGGGCCGCCGTAATCGGTCGCGGCGAGCAGGTGAGCGGTATCGGCAGGACGAAAATGGTAGCCGTGCACAAAATAGACGTGAGTACCGGGTCCGAACCCGGCGAGCACCGGATGCTCCGTGCCCGCCGGACCAAGCGGGTGCAGCTCGTTCCAGCCCATATGCGGCACCTTCAGCGACGGATCGGACGGCGCGATCGCCACAACCTCGCCCGGTACCCAGCCGAGACCCGCGACCGTTTCGAATTCGCGGCCATGCGAGGCCATCAGCTGCATGCCGACGCAGATGCCGAGAAACGGCCGCCCGCGCCCGACGACCGCCTCGCGCAGCGCCTCCTCAAGTCCCGCCACCGCGGCGAGACCGCGCCGGCAATCGGCGAACGCGCCGACACCGGGCAGCACGATGCGCTCGGCGGACGCGACCTCTTCCGGCCGGCGCGTCACCACGACGGCGTCACCGGTCCCGTTCTCGAAAGCGGCCCGCTCGAACGCCTTCGCGGCCGAGCGCAGATTGCCAGAGCCATAATCGATGATCGCGGTGGTCATGGGATGGGTTTGTTACTCGGTCCCGTTACCATTGCGAGCCCCGGGTCCGGCCTTCGGCCAGCCCGAGGGTAAACTCCGCGAAGCAATCTCGATGGTGCGTCGGGCGCGAGATTGCTGCGTCGCGTTGCCCGTCGCAATGACACGTTTGTGGGGCTTTATGGGCCACGCGGTCTTCAAGCCAGACTGCCGCCGAGCGTCCCCTTTGTGGACGGCACCGCGCCGGCGCGCCGCGGGTCGATCTCGACGGCCTGGCGCAGCGCCCGCGCCAGCCCCTTGAAGCAGGATTCGACGATGTGGTGGTTGTTCTCGCCGTACAGGTTCTCGACATGCAAGGTCGCGCCGGCCGATTGCGCGAAGGCCTGAAACCATTCCTTGAACAGCTCGGTATCCATGTCGCCGAGCTTGGGTCGCGACAGCGCGACCCGCCAAACGAGATAGGGTCGATTGGAAAGGTCGATGCTGACCCGGGTCAGGGTTTCGTCGAACGGGATCATCGCGTGACCGTAGCGCTGGATGCCGGCGCGGTCGCCGAGCGCCTTCGCGACCGCTTCGCCGACGACGTAGCCGGTGTCCTCGGTCGTGTGATGAAAATCGATATGCAGATCGCCCTTGGCTTGTAGCGCGATATCGATCAGGCTGTGCTTCGCGAGCTGTTCGAGCATGTGGTCGAGAAAACCGATCCCGGTCGCGATCTCGGCCGCGCCGGCACCGTCGAGCTCGACACGCCCCTTGATCCGCGTCTCCCGTGTATTCCGCTCGACCGATCCGACCCGCACACCGTTCTCCCGCTGTTGCACGCGGCTGCCACCGGCGCAACGGCTGCCCTTCTAGCAAGAACGGACCGGCGCCGCCAGTGTGCCCGCCGCTCGCTGCTGGTACGCCATCCCCACTCGGCCGGAACGGGCTTTCAAAACCCGCGGCGCGGGGCGAGGCGGCGCAGCGCCGCCGCGTCATCCACATCTTCGAGCCGGGCGGCAAAACCGACCGAAACCCGGCGCGGCAAATTGCCGAGCACGTCGGCGAGCGCGTGCGGCCCGGACCAGCGTACCGGACCGAACAGCGGCGGCAGGTGCTTTGTCCGGCGCGCGCCGACCAGCCAGAAACCGCCGTCCGCGGCCGGGCCGAACACAACATCGTGGCTGCCCAGAAGACGGAACGCGGCGGCGACGCGGCTTGCCGTGACCGCCGGAATGTCGGCGCCGATCAGCACGGCCTGACCCGGCGGACATAAAGCGAGGGCGCGGCGCATGCGGACGCCGAGGTCTCCGGCGCCTTGCGACTCGATCGCCGCGGCGCGCGGCCACAAAGGGAAA
>JADMIO011638362.1_pt1 | contig 46415 bp, 37 predicted proteins | sample 8958161 | NCBI WGS metagenome assembly JADMIO01 (sample SAMN16585339, study PRJNA669376) | soil metagenome | isolation source: Crop rotation soil | place: USA: Cullars Rotation, Alabama | collected 2011
CGAGAAGCCCTTCGCAGGCGGGACCGAAGGTCCGCGCCGAGTAACACAAGAAGCCAGTAACACGATTCAATCTGGATTTTTTCAATCACATTTCTCGCAGCATCACTGAACAATTATCTCTATCCGAAATAGCCATTGGATCGTTGCTGATCGCGCTCGCATGTCTTACGCTCCGCGAGCTTGGGTGAAGAGTTGCCCGCCACCGACAAATGGAACGACGACAAGGTTGGGATCTTCGGGCGGTAGACTATCCCCGAGGTAAAGGTAGTTGGGAGTGCAAGAGCCGCCGGCGGCGAATCGTGCCGTTTGCCGTGCTGGCTTTTATCGCCGCGGGGTGCGGCACATTCTTCGGAAGACCGGAACCGTCGGGGCTCGGCAGCAACGGAGTCACCAACGCATGTTTCTGGGAGACAGTCGCAAGTGACTGCCTACCCAACGAATATTGCAATGCCCCTGACTGCAAATCGGTCGGCAGCTGCGCGCAAAGGCCGTCTCCTTTGATGAGCGGCGAGCTCAATTGGGCATGTGGCTGCGACGGGATCACCTACGGCAACGTCACCTTCGGCCAGGCTCAAGGCGTGACAGTGCCGACGATCGGGGCCTGTACCGGAGCAGGGAGCGGCGGCAGCGTGGCGCCGGCCGCGCCGCTCGCCTGCTCGAACAACAAGCCCTGTCCGAACGGGGCCGTATGCCTTCCGCTCGCCTCATCATCTTGCGACGGGGACGGCACCCAAGGCTACTGCTGGGCATGGGCGGACGACGCAGTCTGTAACCCGGCCGACCAGACGGGGTATCTAGCGTGCAGCGGCGCGAGCAAATGCATGACGGAATGCGAGGCCATCACGAACGCGCAGCGCTACCGGTCGACCACCATCGGCTGTAAATAGATCGCTCGAGAGGGCGACGAGCTGCGCGATTACGATGCCTCGAGATGCTCCGCGTCCTGTGCGGACTTGAGCCGATACAAACGCGCGTAGAGCCCATTTCGCGCCAGGAGCTCGTCGTGACGCCCCTCTTCCATCACGCGCCCTTTGCTGAGCACGACGATACGATCGACGGCGCGAATCGTCGAGAGACGATGGGCAATGATGAGCGCCGTCCGGCCCTCCATCAGCACCGCGAGAGCACGCTGTAGGCGCGACTCCGTGTCGCTATCGACGCTCGCCGTCGCTTCGTCGAGAATCAGGATCGGCGGGTTCTTGTAGAGCGCCCGGGCAAACGCGATGAGCTGACGCTCGCCCGCCGAGAAATTCGCGCCCCTCTCCTCGACGCGCGCGTCGATTCCGCCTTCGCGCCGCGAAAACAGGTCGAGGCTGCTCACGTGATGGAGCGCCTCCTCGACGCGCGCCCGATTGGGCGCCGGATCGCCGACGGCAACGTTCGTCGCAATGGTCCCGGGGAACAGATAGACATCCTGGGGGACGACGGCGAAACTCTGCCGGAGCTCCGACCGGGCGAAGCTCCGAACATCACGTCCGAGCACACGCACCGTGCCTGAGGTTGCCTCGTAAAGCCGGAGCAAGAGGGAAGCGATGGTGGTCTTGCCGGAGCCGGTCGCGCCGACGATTGCGATCTTCTCGCCGCGCCGCGCCGAAACGCTCACCTGGTGCAGGACCCCGATGCCTTTCTTGTATTCGAAGTCGACGTGATCGAGCTCGAACGCCAGGTCGCCCCGAGACGCAAGCTTCGAGTCGTCCGCGGCGGGCCGGAGCGGCGAAGGCGCGTCGATCTCGTTCGTCTCCAAGAGCTCGAAGACCCGCTCGGCGCCGGTCATCGCGCTTTGCAGCAGCGTATAGCGCTGGGATAAGTTGGAGATAGGCTCGAAAAACTGGCGGATGTACGCAAAAAAGGCCACGACGGTGCCGACCGACGAGGCGCGCAAGCCGGCCGAGATGAGCACCAGCGCGACGCACACCATCGTGACCATCTCGATTGCCGCGTCGAGCGTTGCCTCGAATTTGATCGATCGGAAATTCGCGTCGCGGTAGGCGCGATTCGTCTCGTCGAACTCTGCGGCAGCGGCCTTCTCGCGGCCGAAGGCCTGGACCACGGACATCCCCGACACCTGCTCGTTCAAGAAGGCGTTGAGTCGCGCCGTCTTCGTGCGGATGTCCCGGTACGCCTTGCGCGAGCCGTGACGGATGCGGTTGACAAACAGCGCGACGGGAGGAAGGGCGGCGAAAGCGATGAGAGACAGTCGCCAATCGACGAAGAGCATCATTGCCACAATGCCGAACAGGCGGACCAGGTCGCCCACCGCATTGAGGGCACCGGAGGCGAAGAGCTCGCTGATGGCGTCGACGTCGTTCGTGACGCGGGTGACCAGCCTTCCAATGGGCTGTCGATCGAAGAACCCGAGTCGCAGACCGTGCAAAAACCGGAAGACGTGGCCGCGCAGATCGGCCATCGAGCGGGCGCCGGCGAGCTGCATCGAATACACCTGAAAGAACGTGAGCGTCTGCTCGACGACCACGACCGCGAGAAGCAAGTAGCCTCCTCGCAGCATTTGCTCCGGATTTTTTGCGATCGAACCCGAGTCGATGATCGACCGCATGATGAGCGGGCGGACGAGCGACAGAGCCGCCGTCACGAGCAAAAGAGACAAGGAAAGGTAAAGCTGGAACGCGTGGGGACGGACGAAAGGCCAAAGGCGTCCGAGGAGGCGGGCGTCGTACGCCTTCACGATGTCCGCTTCCTCGTGGAACGCTCTCAGGACCTCGTCGGTGCGCCGGCCGGTTTTTTTCGGCGAGTCGCGCTCGGCGCGCTCTTTTCTCGGGGTATCGACGGATGTGGTCAAGCGGCCCCCGCCGGCGCCGGCACGCTCTCGAGCTTCACGATCTCGCCTTCGAGGCGCTGCTCTTCGGCGAAGCGTGCGTAAAGACCCCCCTTGTCAACCAGTTCTTTGTGCGTGCCCTGCTCGACGACGCGACCGTGATCGAGCACGACGATCCGGTCGCACCGTTCGGCGGCGGCGACCCTATGCGTAATCAGCAGGATCGTCCTTTTTGCGGCCTCCCTCTGGATGGTGTCGAGGATCGCGGCCTCGGTGCGCGCGTCGACGGCCGAGATCGGATCGTCCAGCACGAGGATCTCGGGTTGCCACATGAGCGCACGGGCGAGAGCGATCCTCTGCTTCTGCCCGCCCGAAAGCTGGACACCACGCTCACCCACCACCGTGTCGAACCCGTCGGGCAGGGCGAGCGCTTCGTCGAGAACCTGAGCATCCTTCGCGCGCGCACGCACGGCCTCTTCGGCCTCGTGCGTGTCGATGTCGTCGAGGCTGTAGCCGATATTGCGCGCCACCGTCGTCGAGAAGAGAAATGAGTCCTGCTGTGCGTAGCCGATGCTGCGGCGAAGGACGTCGAGTGGAAGGTCGCAAACGTCGACGCCGTCGATGAAAATCGCGCCTTTCGGCGTCGGCAACAGTCGAGGCAGGAGCGAGGCGATGGTGGACTTGCCGGACCCGGTCCGGCCGACCAGAGCGAGCGAATGACGCGCCGGAATCCGGAACGATACGCCGTCGAGGACGCGAGCAGCGTCCTCGCGGTACGAGAAGCAAAGACCGCGCACTTCGAGCTCGCCATCGTGACGGCTCGGGCGGCTCGCGGTCCCGCTCACGACGTCGGGCACGGCGTGAAAAATGTCTTCGAGACGCGTGTAAGCCGCCCGTCCCCGAGCGATCATGCCGACCACGAATCCGAGCGAGATGAGGGGCCAGACGAGGCGCTGGATCGACCAGAAGAAGGATACGAAGTCTTCGGGCTTGATTTCCCCGACGATCATGAGGTGGCCCCCGTAGAGAAAAATGATGACCACGCCGATGGCGCTGAGCGACTGCATCATGGGCCCCATCGAACCTCGAAGGCGCGCGAGCGCCAGGCTCGACTGGAGGTAATCGCGGTTCACCTGCTCGAAGGAGGCCACCTCGACGTCCTCGAGGGCGAAGCTTTTGACGACCCGAACGCCGGCGAGACTCGCCTGCACGCGATCGCTCATTTTTCCGAGCGCGGCCTGGTTGCCACGTGTCAGCGAGAACATCTTTTTGGAAAAACGGCGCGTGATGATCATGAGCAAAGGGAGCGTCGACATCGAAGCCAGCGTGAGCTTCAGCGAAATCGAAAGCGTGAACGCAAGCGAGCTCGCCAGGGCGAAGACGGTATTCACCGCGTTGAGCGCCGCGAAGCCGAGGAGGAGCCTCACCTGCGTCAGATCGTTGGTGGCCCGGCTCATGATCTCGCCGGAGGGCATCTTTCGGTAGAAAGCCGGACCGAGGACGTGTAGCCGATCGAGCAAGACCCGCCGAAGCTCGTATTCGACGTCTCGCCCTCCGTTGAAGATCAGGATCCGCGAGAGAACGCGAACCCCCATGGCAACGAGCGGGATCAGGGTGAGAACGGCACCGACCCAAAGCGCGACAGTCGGCTGTCCCTTGCGCACCGCGCCCACGCCAAATTGCAGTCCCCTGTCGAAGAGGTACGCAAGCGTCTGGTAGGTCGCAAGCAGGAGCATGCCGAGCAAGTAAGGGCGCGCGTGCCTGCGAAATTGCGCGAGAAGACCGGTGGGAATCGACCCGTTCATTTGCCGAAGCTGCGACGCGGAGACCGGGTCTTTCTAGACCGAGTTGCCGGGGTGCGCACGCCTTCGCCCTCGGCCTGAGGCAACTTGCGATGAGAGCTCTTCAAGGAAGGCCTGTCCACGTCGCGTGCGGGGCGGAGATTTTCCAAGAGAACACGTGCCGATAGCAGTCCCAATGTCACACGCGCGCCGCCTTTGCCGTCGAGCTCGCTGATGACACCCACCCGTCCCGCGAAGGGACCGCCGAGGACCCGAACTCTGACGCCTACCTCGAGGCTCTCGATCGTCATGCTCCTCTCTTTCGTATTCTCGTTCGTGTTACTCGGCGCAGCCTTTGGCCCGCCTGCGGTTCGTGTTATCGGCGTGGCTTTCGGGTCGCCCGCGAGGTTGATCTTACTCGGCGCGGCCTTCGGCCTGCCTGCCGTTTGTGTTACTCGACATGGCCTTCGGCCCGCCTGCGATGCAATCGGGCCCCCCCTTTGTCCCATGCCCTCCTCGCGCGAGCTGAGTCCTGGTCGCCAGAATGCTATGTAGGTAGGTACGGAAAAGCCATCGTGAGCCCCTCGAATCGCCCGACCCGCCCCAAGCCGAAGACGAAGGCCGAGCCGAAGAAGTCACCCAAACCGAGAGAAGCCCATCAAGGGCCCCGGCGCGACGACCTTCCCAGATCGGACAGGTCCGTCTTGAAGCCGGATCCCGAGCCCGCCCGAGCGGTCGCAAAAGGGACCGAGCCTGGCGAGCCGGACGATTCGGCGTCCGAGGGGGGCGACACCGAAGAGGAGATCATCGAGGCGGCTGCCGAGGTCGTCGATGACAGTCTGCCTTCGGCGAGCGATCACGATCAGGTGCCGGAGGTTCCAGCAGCGACCGGCTCGCTCGCGCGGCTCGACCCCATGCAGCAGTACCTCCGTGAGGTGCAGCGCCACCAGCTGCTCAGCCCGGAGGAGGAGCACGCGCTCGCCATCAAGTACGTTGGATCGGGCGATGTCGTCGCCGCCGCGCGGCTCGTCACCGCGAATCTCAGGCTGGTCGTCAAGATCGCCTACGAATACCGACGCGCCTACAAGAACATCATGGACCTCGTGCAGGAGGGGAATATCGGGCTCATGCAGGCGGTCAAGCGGTACGACCCGTACCGCGGCGTCAAACTCTCTTCGTACGCGGCTTGGTGGATACGCGCCTACATCCTCAGATTCATTCTGAACAACTGGCGACTCGTCAAGCTCGGCACGACGCAGGCGCAGCGCAAGCTTTTTTTCAATTTGAATAAGGAAAAGGCGCGCCTCGCTGCCATGGGCATCGAACCTTCAGCGGCGGAGATCGCACGCAGGCTCGGCGTGGAGGAACAAGAGGTGTCGGACATGGATCGGCGCCTGTCGTCGGGCGAGATGTCTCTCGACGCGCCGGTGGGGGACACCGACGGGCGGCCCGTGTCGCGTCTCGACATGATGGCCGCGACCGTGAGCGGCCCCGACACCGCGGTGGCCGACGGGGAGATTCAGCAGATGGTCAAGGAAAAGCTCGCCGATTTTCGCACCACGCTGAAGGGCAAGGACATCCAGATCTTCGACGAACGGCTCGTCGCGGAGGACCCTCTCACGCTGCAAGAGCTCGGGGACCGGTTCGGCATCTCGCGCGAGAGGGTACGGCAGCTCGAAGCCCGCTTGACGGGCAGGCTCCGCGAATACTTGAAGAGCGAGCTCGGTGACGCCGTCGTGGGCGGCTAGGGCTTTGTCAGGCACCCTTTACGTCGTCGCGACACCCATCGGGCACCTCGGCGACGTCACCATGCGCGCCGTCGAAACCTTGCGCGCTGCACCGCGCATCGTTGCGGAGGACACGCGGCGCACGCGCGCCCTGCTCACCCACCTCGGCATCGCAAAAAAACCGCTCACCTCGCTGGACGCGCATGCGGCGGAGCGCGAGGTCGCGAGGGTCGTGGGATGGCTCACCGATGGGGACGACGTCGCCCTGGTGACCGACGCGGGTGTTCCCAGCGTCAGCGATCCGGGCGCCACCTTGGTCCGCGCCGCGGCCCTTGCGGGCATCCGGGTCGCGCCGGTTCCCGGGCCCTCCGCCGTGACGGCCGCGGTGGCCGCTTCTGGCCTGGTCAACGGTGGCTTTCGCTTCTACGGTTTTCTTCCTCGCGGCGGGGCGGCGCGGGCCGACGCTCTCGCCTCCCTGCTCTCGACTCGCGAGGCGGTCGTCTTTTTCGAGTCTCCCCAGCGACTCGCCGCTACCCTGGCGGAGCTCGCCGAGCATTGTCCTCAAAGATCGCTGGTCGTTGCGCGCGAGATGACGAAGATCCACGAGGAGTTCGTTCGGGGAACGGTGGCGGACATTGCCGCTCGTCCGCGCGACTGGCTCGGCGAAGTCACGCTCGTCCTCGGCCCGGACGCCGGCGCGGGCGCCCCGCGCGCGGTCGGCGACGACGAGATCGACGAGCGCATTGCGGCGGAGCTCGGGCGGGGAGATGGCGCGAGAGAGATCGCTCAGCGGGTCGCGGCCTGGTCGGGGCGTGCGCGCCGCGAAATCTATGGCCGGGTGCTCGCCGTCAAGACGCGAGCGACCGCGCGAAGCCGACCCGAGAGCTGAGACCCTCCCGGGGTGTTGACGAACCCTCGGTCGATCTCCTCAAACATGAACCGTCGCGTCGACGACAAGTAGAGTTTGGCACAGGGAGATAGGGAGCCCGGGAGGAAGATTTGTGGGATTTCGGATGACGGGCCTACCGGGCGCCTCTGCGTAGTTGGACTGAAGCTTCGCTCTAACGAGAAATCGAAAATCCAACAACTCCCAGCCTCCCTGTGATTCTCTATTATCGCCGCAAAGTGAAGCACTCCGCCCTCAAAACCCCCACAGATACTCGAACCTAGCGAACGTGGTCGCGTAGCTGAGCGTGCCCGCGGGATCGGTCGCGAAGATCAAGTGCATGCGAAACTCGAGGCCGACGGCCAGGTGACGGTCGAGCTCGTAGTCGACGCCGAGCGCGAATTGCCCTCCCGGGGCGGTCGTCGCAAGCTGGTCGGTCAGCTTGTAGCCTGCGACGAGGAGACCCGCATACGGCACGATGCGGGCGACGTCGAGGGTGTAGGCGAGACCGGCCCCCGCACTGAAGACGTTCGTGCTCGCGCTCGGGTGATGACTGACGTCGAGCTCCAGTAACGCGTCGAACGCGTCCGAAATTCCATACACGACGTGCGCACCGGCTCCAACCCCGCCCGAGCTGTGATCCCCGAACAAGCTCGCATAGCCGACGTCGACCCCCGCGTGCCACTGACGCTCGAAGGCGTTTGCACCCGACACTCGCCCGAGAATCAAGGCACCAACGCACGTCGACACGAGACACCGCGAGGTAGGCATCGAGCCACCCTACATCATCTGCACCGGGTCGACGTCGATCGCGATTCGGATCTGTCCTGCCAGACGATCGCGGGTGGGCATCAGGGCGACCAGGCACGCGCGAAGGGTACGACGCTCGCGCGCTCGCAAGAGCACCTGGAATCTGTAGCGCCCGCGCAGCCGCGCGAGCGGTGCGGGCGCCGGGCCGACGACCCGAACCGCGCCCGACCGGGCGAACGCCGTTTCGCTCGCCGCGCGAAAGAGGTCGAGAGCGGCATGCCCGGTCCGCCTTTCCTCGGTTCCGTCGAGACGAAGCAGAGCCAGTCGAGCGAAAGGCGGATACGAAAGTTCCTTCCGATCCCGAAGCTCGCGCTCGACGAACCCCCGGACGTCGTGCCGCGCCGCGAAGGCGATGGCGGGGTGCGTCGGGTCGCGCGTCTGGATGAGCACCGTGCCCGGCCGATCGCTGCGCCCCGCTCGCCCCGCCACCTGCACGAGCATCTGAAACGCCCTCTCCGAAGCTCGATAGTCGGGCATGGAGAGCGCAGCGTCGGCGTTGATGACGCCGACGAGCGTCACCCTCGGAAGATCGTGTCCCTTGGTCACCATTTGCGTGCCGACGAGGATGTCCACCTCTCCCGAACGAACGCGCTCCAATACCGTTTCCGCTTTCGCGCCCGACGCGACATCCCGATCGAGGCGGGCGACGCGCGCGTCCGGAAAGGTTTCCGAGACCGCTGCCTCGAGCTTCTCGGTGCCGAGTCCCTCCAGGATCAGAGTTTTTCGGCGGCATTCAGAACACGATTCGGGCATGGGACAAGAGAAGTCGCAATAGTGACAGAGGAGCCTGCCCCGCCCCTCGCGGTGGAATGTCAGCGCGACCGAGCACTGTTTGCATCGCACGATGGTGCCGCAGGCGGCGCAGATGACGCTCGGCGCGAAGCCGCGGCGGTTCAGAAAAAGAATCGTCTGCTCACGCGCCTCGAGCGCTTGTTCGATCGCTCGATGAAGAGGGAGAGAAATGAGGGGATGACCCGCCGGACCCGGTCCGACGCGGGTGAGGTCGACGAGCTCGACCCGCGGCATGACCGCCGCGGCGTGCGCGCGCTGGGGAAGCTCGAGCCTCGTGAGCTTGCCTTGTCGGCAAAGCATCTCCGCCTCGAGCGACGGCGTCGCCGACCCGAGGAGCGCCACGGCGCCTGCACGATGCGCGCGCAAGATGCTCATATCGCGGGCGTGGTAGCGCGCACCTTCTTCTTGCTTGAACGACCCGTCGTGTTCCTCGTCGACGACGATGAGTCCGAGCTTCTGTACGGGCGCGAAGAGCGCCGAGCGAGCGCCGATGGCGACCTGGACGACCCCGCTGCGCAACCGCCGCCACATGAGGTGGCGCTCGTTGTCGCCGAGACCGCTGTGGATCACGGCGAGCTCGTCTCCGAAGCGCGCGCGAAAACGGCCGATGAGCTGCGGCGTCAGCGCGATCTCCGGAACGAGAACCAGAGCGCCCTTGCCCGCTGCAATGCAGGCTGCGATGGCTCGGAGGTAGACCTCGGTTTTTCCCGAGCCGGTGACACCGTGGAGCAAGAACGATCGCACTTCGCTCGCGGCGATCGCATCCCGGAGCGCGGCCGTAGCCGCCTCTTGTGCGCCCGTGAGCACCGGAGGCCTATCGCGATCGACCGCATCGGCGAAAAAGGGGCTCGCTTGTACCTCGCGTTTGCCCAGCTCGACGAGACCCAGCGCCGCGAGCCTCTTGACGGCGGCACGGGCCCCCTTCCACTGCTGTTCGAGCCGCGGCACCGACGTTTCGGGACAGGTCGCGAGGTGGTCCAGGATCTCGATTGCCCGGCCGCGGAGCTTGGGGCGAGGACCCACGGACGGTGACACGGCTCGGAGACGCACCGTCGTGACTTCGCGGCGCCCGACCGTGCGCCCCTTCAGGCGAAGGCGCGGCTCGCCTTTCTCCTCGAGTGCGCGGATACGCGTGCGTTCGAGCAGAGGCAGCGCCAGGCGGAGGACCTCGCCGATAGGCGCAAAATAATAGCTCGCGAGCTCGCACAAGAACCCGAGAAGCTCGGGAGGTAGAACGGGCTCGTCGTCGACCAGAGCAGCAATGGGCCTGAGCTTCCCCTTGTCGAACGTCGGCTCGCGGTCCGAAATTTCGAGCACGACCCCGAGCGTCTTTTTGGGACCGAATTGACAGAGCACGCGCATGCCCGCGAGAAGGCGTCCCTCGAGGGCGGCGGGAACCTGGTAGGAGAACGCCCGGCCGAGCGGCACCGGCACCGCAACGTCAGCGAGAAGCATCGCCCGAGCCTAGCGCGTCGCCATCGAATAATAGACGACGATCAACGCGATCACGAGTAAGGCACAAACGGCCAGCGTTCGTTGCCAAGTCGCCGATCGGTGCTCGTCTTCGGCAACCTGCAAGAACGGCTTCGAGTAGGCCAAGCTCGAAGCGCCGAACTCGGGTCCCGCCGCCCTCTCCGGAGCGGCGACGGCCCGGCTCACGCGCGGGCTGAGCGGAATCGGCTCGTTCGCTTCGGTCGCCGGGCCTTCCGGGTGGCGAAGCTGGACCACGCGCTCGCGCTCTCGACGCTGGCGGATGAGCTCGTCTCCGAAGCGATCGATCAGCCATTCACCGAAGCGAAGGGGGCTGGCGATGAGCTTCGAATCAGCGACGTACTTTTCGAGATCGAAAAGAAGCGATTGCGCCGTCGGATAGCGATCGTCGCGGTTGGGCGCAAGCGCCCGCCTCACGATGGCGTGGAGCCTTGCCTCCTCCGGGAGCCCTCGCGCGGGCAGCTCCGGGATCCGCGCAGCCCGCGCTTGCTCGAGAAGGGGCGGCAAGTTGGGTCCGGTCTTGTACAAGCGGCATCCGGCCAAAAGCTCCCAGAGCACGATACCGATCGCAAAGACGTCGGCTCGCGAATCGAGCGGGGCGCCGTGCGCTTGTTCAGGGCTCATGTACCCGGCCTTGCCCTTGATGATGTCCTCCGAGTGAACCTCGGTCGAAACGACGTCGTTCGCATGGGCAATGCCGAAGTCGCAGAGCTTGACCTCGCCCTCGAAGCTGATGAGCACGTTGGAAGGCGAAACGTCGCGGTGCACGATGCCGAGAGGTGTGCCGTCGTCTGCCGTCTTGCGGTGCGCGTAATCGAGTGCGCGCAGCGCTTCCACGACCACGAGGAGTGCATATTGGACGGGCAGGGCGGTTTTGGTGCGCGTGCAGCGGCGAAGCAGCTCGTTCAGATCGAACCCCTCCACGTACTGCATCGCGATGTAAAGATATCCGTCGGCCCGGCCGAGATCGTGCACCTGGACGATGTTGGCGTGATCGAGCCGAGCCGCGAGCTTGGCCTCGGTGATGAGCAGATCGGAGAACTCGCGGCTGTCGGCGAGGTGGGGCAGCACTTGCTTGACGACGGCGAGCCGGGTCACTCCGAGATCAGTCTCGGCTCTCGCCAAGAAGATGTCGGCCATTCCACCGCGTCCGATCCGGTCGAACAGCGTGTAGCGCCCGATCTTTCGCGGGAGCTTGTCCTCGAAGGGATCGGCAGTGGCAGTCATCGCATCACCCCGGGTGAACCGCTCGACCTACCGTAGCACCCGAGCCCTCACGTTATCGGCTCGGCGGCGGCGGCGGAGGGATCAGGCCGCTTGGCAGCGCCCCCACGATCCCACCTACGATATTGCTCGCGATCGAAGGGAGCGACGATGGGGCGATGCCCGGGAGCTGGGGTAGAGCAGGGATTGCCACCCGCGCAGCATCCGGGACTGCCAGGACGACCGCCGCGTCGCGCACGCCGGCCTCGAGCGTCGTCACTTTCATGGCTGCACGCTGGGGCGCAGTGATAGGTGCCGCGGGCGGCGGCGCGGCCGTAGCGGGAGGCGTAGGAGGAGGAGAGACGGGCACTTGAGTCGCGCTCGGGGCCGGCGCTAGGTCCTCTTTCTTGTTGCACCCGAAAAACGCGAGGAGAGGAATGACGACGAGAGCGACGGCGACGGCAGCGAGTTTGCGTGTCTCCATGGCCGGATCCTATCTTTCCTTTTGCCGACGGGCGTAGGCAGCGAGTCTAACCCAGGTGGGGTGGCCAGCGAAAAGTGCTAAAAAATCAACCCCCATGGCTAAAGGTCCCGATACGAAGCCGCCGCCACCGAGCTATCCCGAGGCATCGGTGGCGAAATCGAGACCTCCGACATCTCGTCTCGGGCGTCTCGCTCGGCTCGGCGCACTCGCGCCGCATGCTTTGCCCATCGCGATCGAAGGTGCAAAGCGCGCTCTCGGTGTGAAACGAGCCGAGAACGACGCCGTCAGGGTCCGCGAAATGATGCTCCGAGACGCGCGAAAGGCCGCCCACGCCATGCTGAAAACATTGGGGGAAATGAAGGGCGTGCCGCTCAAACTCGGCCAGATGGCAAGCTACATCGACGGGCTCGCCCCGCCGGGGTACGAAGAACGATTTCAGCGAGTTCTGACGCGTTTGCAAGAAAAGGCGCCGCCATTGTCGGCCGAAGCGGCGGCCCGCGTCGTCCGGGAAGATTTGGGGTCCTCACCCGAGCAGGTGTTTGCTTCGTGGGAGCGGCAACCGTTCGCCGCTGCAAGCATCGGCCAGGTGCACCGTGCCGTCACCAAGGGGGGCGATGTGGTAGCGGTGAAAGTGCAGTACCCGGGTATCGACAAGGCCATCGAGAACGACTTGAAGAGCCTGACCCTTCTCGAAGCCTTTTCGTCCCCCGTTCTCCGCAAATACCACACGAAGGAAACGCTCGAAGACGTGAAGGACGTGCTCCTGGCCGAGCTCGATTACACGCGCGAGGCGACCATGGGGGACACCTTTCGCCGCATGAATCGGGACATTCCCGGCGTGGTGATCCCCCGCGTGTACCACTCGCTCTCCACGCGCCGCGTGCTCACGGCCGAGCTCATCGGGGGCCAGACCTACAAGGAGTTCTGCGAAACGGCTTCGCAGGAGGAGCGCAACCGGGCGGGTGTGACGATCTGGCAATTCATGTTCCGATCGATGTTGCGGTACGGCGTCCTCTATGCGGATCCCCACCCGGGCAATTACCGATTCTTGGGCGACGGCAAAGTCGCCTTCTTGGACTTCGGGTGCGTCAAAGTCCTGCCCGACGAACTTCTCGACGGGATGAAGCGCTACATGCGGGCGGCGCTCGACGGAGATTGGGAAGAATTCGACCGGGCTTGCGCGGAGGTGCTGGGCTACGATCCAGAGGACGCGGAGAGCTGGCAGCTCTACCGCTCGTACACCATCGAACTGCTCACGCCGATCACGACGCATGCGCTCTTTCAATGGTCGCCGGAGGTGGCACGCGAGGCGATCGCGTTTCTCGTTCGCGGGCAGAAAAAAATCATATTTCAGGAGGGCAGCAAGCTGCCGAAGATGCCGACGCCGATCCACCCTCCGCCGGAATCCACGTTCGTCAACCGTCTTCAATGGGGGCTCGCTTCGATCATGGGAGGTCTCCGCGCCCAAGCGCGGTTTCGACCTCTCACCGAGTCATGGGTTCGCGAAGAGCGACAACCGGTGCCGGTGTAGCCGAAGGGGGCTTACGCATTGAGATTCGACGAGCGAGTCCGTTGGGCCCTTTTGGCCTTTGCCCTCGGCTGCTCGCGCCATCCGGCGAGCTGCGGCGCTCTCCCGGCGACTTCGCCCGCGGCGTCCGGTTCCGCCGAGATTGCGAAAATCTTGGAGGTCGAGCTGCCGTCCACCGACGGAGGCGACGCCGACGCAGGCGAAGCATTCGTCGAGTTCGTTCGCCGCGAGGCCTGGGACGAAGCAGCGGCGAGCATCGATGCCATGCCCGAGGCAGTCCGGAAAAAGCCACCGATACGACTGGTATGGGCGAGGGTGGCGATGGCGCGCGGGGACTACGCTGCCGCCCGTCAGGCCCTCGATGGGCTCGAGAACGACCTCCCACCGATCGCCGACGACATCGAAAGGTGGCGCGCCGAGGCCGAGCTCAATGTCGGACCTTTCGGCACTGCCGGGGAGTACTACTTGAAACAGGGCGGGCCGAAAGCCCTGGTTCGCGCGGCCCTCGCGTTCCGGAAGGCGGGGAGGTTGGCCGAAGCCCGAAGTGCCGCGGACAAGATGATCGCGCTCGGGCGTGGAGACACCGGCGAAGTGCAAGCCCGCGCCCTCAGGGCGGAGCTCGCGCAAAGCGAGGGTCAGATCACTCTCGCGATCGAGGATCTGCGCTTCATCCTGGTGCGCGCACCCGCGAGCGACGAAGCCAAGGCCGCGGCTCAGCTCCTCGAGACCCTCGACCCATCGCATCCACTCACGGGAAAGGAACGGCTCTTGCGGGCCGAACGATTGGTCGAGGCGGGTCGGACTGACGACGCGCTCGTGGAGCTCGATCGCGCCGAGAAAGGCCCGAACCGAGCGGACGGAGACGAGGTCGCGTGGGCGCGCGCATTCGCGCTCTACAAATCTCGCGGACGCTACGAGAAGGCGGCCGCGTCGTTCAGGCGGCTCGCGCAAAAACCCGGACGGCGGCAACCCGAGGCTCTCTACTACGCAGCGCGCGCCGCGTCGCGGGCCGACCACGACGACGAGGCAGCCAGCGGATATCGCGCGGTGGTTCAGCGCTTCGCGGCGAGCCCATGGGGAGACGAGTCGGGCTACCTCGGTGCGCGCCTTGCGTTCTTACATGCAGCGTGGGGCGATGCGGCCGCCGGCTACACCGCCTACCTTCGTAAATTCCCGAGCGGCAAACAGCGCGAGAGCGCGACTTACGAGCGAGCCCTGGCTCTGCTCGCTGACGCAAAGTTCGCCGTGGCGCGGGCGGAGCTGCACGCGCTCGCACAGGCGGCGGCGAGCGCAGGTGAAGCGGCGCGGCTCCGCGAGCTCGAAGGGATCGCTCTGTCGAAAGCGGGCGATACGAGCGGCGCGATCGCGTTGTGGAACGACGTGATCCGCTCGCAGCCCCTCAGCTGGGCAGCGATGGCGGCGCGCGCCAGGCTCGCCAAACAAGGCGTCGAGATTCCGCGGGCTCTCGAACCCGCGGACGACGCTCCGACCGATCCGGTGGTCGCACGGCTTCCGCCCGTCGCTCTCCTTTACCATCGACTCGGGCTCGACGGGGACGCCGAAACCTATCTGCGAGCCCACGAACGCGACGCGGTCCTCGATCACAAGGGGCGCGAAAAGGAAGCTCTCTGCGCGATGTACGGCGAGCTCGGACGCGCCGCGCGCCTCTACCGGCTCGGGCTCGATGCGGTTCCTCCTTCGCTCCTCGCTCGAGCGCCCTCCGCGTCGTCCGAGTGGGGATGGCGCTGCCTGTACCCGCGGCCGTACCTCGACCGCGTGCGGGAGATCGAATCTCGTGAGGCCCTGCCGAAAGGCCTCATCCACGCCGTCATGCGGCAGGAGAGCGCGTTTGATCCGGACGCGGTGTCGGGTGCACGTGCTGTCGGTCTGCTCCAACTGATGCCGGAAACGGCGCGCCGCCTCGCCGCCGAAGTCGGAACACCGTTCGACGAGCGGCTCTTGCGCACTCCGCCTTTGAACCTCGAACTCGGCGGGCGCTACATCGCGAAGATGCTGCGCTCGTTCGACGGCTCAGTACCGATGGCAGCGGCCGCGTACAACGCGGGTCCGCGCGCCGTGCGACGCTGGCTCGAGCGCATGAAACGCCTGGACTCCGACCAGTGGGTCGCCATGATCCCCTTCGAAGAGACCCGAGTCTATGTCTCGAAGGTCATGTCGAACCTCGCTCGCTATGCTTATCTCGAAGGCGGCGAGGCAGCCTTGCCACGCTTGGATCTCGAGCTTCCGACGGGCTCGTCGACGGCGACGGACGAAGCAGGGGACTACTAGCTCGAGTAACTCGGCCCCGCCTCCTTGCCCAGGCCGGCGCGGTGAGCCAGGCGGCGAAGCTCGTACGGCACAACCTGGCACGAATGGCGTGGCAATTGCGCGCCGCGTCCGAATCGGACGCTCGGCCTAGGAAGAGCGCCATGACAGGGCCCAAACGCCGAATCTTGGTCGATTTTGGAAATCCCTAGATCCGATTTCCCCTGCCCGATCCACAATATGTGTGCTGCAGTCTTCCCCCTTCGTCCTTCGATACCAGCGGATTGCGGTCTGCCAGAACATTTAACCAGGGCGCCAAATTCACAAGTAGGCTCGATTCTTGAAGGGATGACGCAAAGGATGAAACAGGGCTCTCGCGCGCCGAACCAAGACCGCCAGCATCAGTTCCCAAGCGGCGTAGGGGGTGCCGGCTCATCTCGGTCGAGTGGCGATCACAAGCCCGCTCTGACAATGATGGAGACGGCGGCGCCGCTTCATAGCCTGGAGCCCGCCGCAAGCGCGAGCCCCGCCGAGGACCGACAGGCTCTCCATCGAGGTATGGAATCTGCGTCGGCGCGCCCCCCTACTCGCGAGCACCTCGAAGACGATTTTTTCGCTCAGGGCGACGGCATCTCATCCTTTCCGCCCTCGTCGATCGACGCTCCCGAGATGGAGGAAGTTGTTCGTGTCCCCATTTCTCCGCGCGTGCTAGCGCGGCGAGCCCGGATGCGACGAATCGTGGGGGGGATCGTCGGGGGAGCGGCTCTTCTCACCTCGGTCGTGATGGCAGAGGCTTTGATCCAGCGCCCGTCCGCTCCGGCTGCTGCAGAGAAGTCGTTCAGCTTGCCGAGCCGAATCGTCCCCTCGATCGCAGTCGCTTCCACGGAAGAGGCTTCCGAGGCGCCTGCCGCAGCGCCTCCCCCCGCCAAGTCGGATCAGGCGGGCGCGGCCGAAACCGCTTCGACCGACGATCCACCCGCCTCGCCACCGCGCCACCGCCTACCGGTCGTCGACGTCGAGATCCCCTCCGCGCCCGACCCGGCGACCGACCGTGTTTGGGAAGCTGCCTCGCACAGTCTCACCGCGCGAGACTTCAGTGGCGCCGACAAAGCATTTGCCGAGCTCGGTCGTCGGACCGACAGCGCGACCCGCGAGACGGCTCGTCTCGCTCGCGCCCTCTGGTGGATGGCTCACGGCAGACAGGCCGAAGTTCATGCTGTCCTCGTCGATCTGGCGGCCAACGCCACGACGCCATACGTGCAACAACACGCGAGCGACCTCCTGCACAATTGAGGATCAACCGCCAAGCCGCCAAGAGCGCCAAGATTGGTAGACAAACTCCGCTTGCGAGCTTGGCGCCTTGGCGGTTGATCCTCCTCCCGGCAGAGGTACGTTGACGCCCTGGCTAGTACAGGCCCGGTATCACCGCGGCCGGACGACCCAGAGATTCGCCAGGAAGCCACGGACCGTCGGCCGCCCACCACGCCCTGAATGCGTCGCGCACGACGAGTTCGGCCTGCTTTCCTCGCGGGGAAAAACCCCATTCGGCTTCTTGCGAAACATCGTCGAGATCGGCGTAGACGCGCCACACGAAAAAGCCGAGAAATGACGGTTCGTCGAGGACCGGCGCGAGAAGCCCTCGGTAAGCTTCCGCTTGTGCCCGCTCGTCGACCACTACGCTTTTCAGCGCCTCGGGCCATTCCCATGGTCGAACCGCTGGGTTCCTGCGCGTCGTGTAGCCGAGCTCGGTGAAAATGACGGGTTTGTGCCAGAGTTCGGCGAGACGACGAACGCGAGCGGCCACCTTTTGCCCGCTCTCTTCGAGTTCGCGCGGCGTTGCGTCGTCTCGATCGGCGAGGGGATAAAACGCGTTGATGCCGATGACGTCGAGAGCGCGCAGAATGAGCGTGTCGTCCACGTCGTCCCAATTGGCCGAGTAGGTGAGCGGCCCCGCGAAGACCTTTCTCACGTCGTCGACGATCGAGACGAAGGCGGGCGCGCGAACGCCGGTGACCCAACTTCCGAGCTCGACTCCGACGCTCAGCATGTCGGCTCGTCCCTCCCTCGCTACCTCGGCCCATGCCAGGAGAAACGCGCGGTAAGCACGCGTCCATGCGCGCCAACCGGCCTGTGTCCCGGGATCGATCCTTCCTCGCCACTCGCCGGTCTCGACCCACACGTGCGGAACGAGGAGAACGCGAAGCCCTTGGGCGTGCGCCTGGCGCATCGCCCGGAGCACGGCCTGCCGGTTTTCGGAGAAGTGCGATTCGAACGTCCAATCGATGCCGCTCGGAGCGAGATCGAAGACACGGCCGTACGGCGTGAGGCTGACCCACGTCGCACCCATCCGCGCGAGCTCGGACATCGTGCGCGCGCACGCGTCGGATCCATAGCCCTTTCCGGGATGGAGCGCGCTCTCGATGGGGCCGATTGTCACCCCGCGAATGGGCGTTTTCATGTCCCATGTATCGGCAAAAGCTCTCGTTGAGGCGAGCGCTCCCGCGAGGACGAGCACGAGGGGCAGGGCGAATCTACACATGGGCCCCGATCGACAGCCGACGGTAAAGTGCGCCGACGAGCTCGGCGTCGACGAGGCCGATGCGCGTTGCAACTGCGTCGGCTCCGGCGCGAGATAGTTCGGCTTCGGTGTACGAATGGGCCACGGCGAGGCAACTGAGGCCCGCGTTTTTGGCGGCCTCGATACCCGCGAGGGAGTCTTCGATGACGAGCGCGCGACGCGCCGCCGCGGCGCCGATGCGTCCGGCCAGGGCATCGACGCACAGGGTGTACCCCATGGGGTCGGGCTTGCCGCGCGATGTGTCCTCGGCGCTGACGATGCATGCGAAGACGCCATCAAGCGCCATCTTGCGGAGCCCGAATTCGATTTCGTCGCGCAACGCGCCCGATACGATCGCGACTGGCCCGCGAGCCGCACTTTCCTGGACGACCCTCACGGCACCGTCGAAGATGACGAGGCTCGCCTCGGCGCGTCGCATGTAGCAAGGGCGTTTCGCCGCCACGAGCTCGTCGATTTCCCGTTTGGTCGGCGCGCGGCCCGCGTCCAAGAGCATGGCTCGGAGGGCACCCGCGTCATCGAACCCGAGATAGCGCTCGACGTAGTCCTCGTCGGTGAAAAAGACTTCGAGCGGTGTTAACACCTCCCGAAAGGCGTCCCGGTGTACCAGCTCGTCGTCCACGAGCACGCCGTTGAAGTCGAAAATTGTCGCAGGAAACACGTCGATACGCCTTAGCACGAACTTCGCGACGACGGGCGACCGAGGCGCCGCACTGCGATGGCATGGGCCTCGCAAGCGGGGACCCGTAACCCGCGCCGAGTAACACGACCGATCCGGCCCGTGGACCGTTTGTCACCTGGCCGGTGCTTCGCTAGCCTTGCTCCGATGACGACGCCGGGCGCGGCTTCCGATTTGTTGGCGACGTCTCTTCGCGGAACCCGCGTTCTCATCGTCGACGACGACCCGCTGCAGTGCTCGCACCTCGCGGGCGTGATGAAGCAATGGGAGGCGGAGCCCTTCACGGCGCAAACTCTGGCCGACGCCCTGCGCTTGCACAAGGAAGCTCGACCCGATCTGGTGCTCCTCGACGTCATGATGCCGCACGTCGACGGCTACAAGCTCGCGCAGATGTTCAAGCGTAGCTCGACATTCGTTCCGATCATCCTGCTCACGGCGCTCGAGGACATCGATTCGAAACGGCGGGGCCTCTCGGCAGGGGCGGACGAATTCCTGACCAAGCCGGTCAACACACTGGAGCTGCAGATCCGCATGTCGTCGATGCTGCGCATCAAACGCCTCGCCGACGAGCTCGAGAAGGTCAACAAGGAGCTCGCCGAGCTCGCAACGGTCGACCCACTCACACAGGTCGCGAACCGCCGGGCGGTCGAGCAGAGACTCGCCCACGAGTTTCAACGCGCGAGGCGCTACCGACATCCGTTCACCGTGATCCTGATCGACATCGACCACTTCAAGGCCGTCAACGACAAATACGGGCACCCGACCGGCGACAAGGTGCTCATCGAGGTCGCAGCGGCGATTCGAGCGTCGACGCGCAACACAGACATGGTCGCACGCTTCGGCGGCGAAGAATTCATCGTGCTCGCCCCGGAAACCCCGAGCTCGTCCGGCGGTTTCGTCGCCGATCGCATCCGCAAAGCGGTCGCGCAGCGGACGAGCGCCAAGAAAAGCGATGAGTTTCCCTCCGTCACCGCGTCGCTCGGTGTCGCGTCGACCGAGCTCCCGGTCACGAGCGAGACGGAGCTCGTCACGCGCGCCGACCAGGCCCTCTACCGAGCCAAACACGAGGGGCGCAACCGCGTCGTCATCTCCACCGGAGCCTGACGCCGACGGCCATGAGGGAGCCATTCGACGTCATCATCGTGGGAGGCGGGCCCGCGGGTCTCGCAACCGCCATTTTCTTGCTTCACACCGATCCGCGAACGAGGGGGCGCGTCCTCGTGCTCGAAAAGGAGCGCTACCCTCGCGACAAGCTTTGCGCGGGCGGGATCGGAGCACGGGCCGATCGCCTTCTTCTGACCGCCGGCGCAACGGTCGGGGTGCCATCGGTTTCGATCGACGGAATATCCCTGCGGCTACCTCAAGGGACGATCTCGGCGCGGCAGCGCGCGATCGGGCGGGTCGTCCGGCGGCTCGAGTACGATCACGCTCTCGCGAAAATCGCCGAACAGCGAGGGGTTCTCGTCCGCGACGGGGAGAGGGCCACCGCCATCGCGCTCGACGATCGCGGTGTTACCCTCGAGACATCAGCCGGTACCTACAGGGGACGCGTGCTCGTGGGAGCCGACGGCGTGGGAAGTTTCGTGCGACGTTCGATGGGACTCTCCGTTGGAACGCTGCGCGCGCAAGTCATCGAGCTCGACACCGAGCAGGTAGCGGGGGACCCAGAGCGCGATCTTCTGCACTTCGACGCGTCGGACGGCAATTTCACCGGATATGCCTGGGACTTTCCCACCGTCGTCGACGGCGAACCACTCGTGTGCCGCGGCGTCTACCACCTGAAACTCGACGGAGCGAACGACGACATCCGCGCTCGGCTCGCTGCTCGGCTGGCCGAGCGGGGGCTCGACATCGATCGTTACCGCCTGAAGCGCTTCGCCGAGCGAGGCTTCGAGCTGCACGCCCCCTTCGCAGCGCCGAGGGTGGTGCTCGTCGGCGAGGCAGCAGGCATCGACGGGCTCACCGGGGAAGGAATCGCTCAGGCGATCGCGTACGGCGCGTTCGCCGGACCCTACCTCGCGGAGAAGCTCCAGAGCGGAGACCTCGCGTTCCATGATTTCACCGCGAGGCTCGCCCGCTCGCCCGTCGGGCTCGAGCTCGGTGTCCGAGCTCGCATTCTCCCATTCTTTTTCGGTAAGAACCGAGCCAAAATCGAGCGCTTTGTCTTTCGCACGCCCGATTTCGTCGCCCTTGGCGCACAGCACTTCGCGGGATCGCCGCTTTCGCGGGCCAAGCTGGCGCGCACCGCGTGGCTGGCCGCGTGGCACGCCGTCCGCGAAGCCGTGTAGACTGGTCGGACGATGCGGAAGGGATTGGGGGGGAAGATGAGATCAGCACACCGAGCAATTGGCTTCGCCGTGATTCTGTCGGGTCTTGCCTGTGGCACCGCACCGCCGGCCCCCCCGCCGCCACCTCCCGCCGCCTCAGTCGCCCCGGTTCTCCCCGTGACTCCCGACCTGTCGGAGGTCGCCGAACCGAATCACCTCGTCGGCATTTTTCGCGTCAAGAATCTGGAGGCCACGCTGCGAGCGATCTACGAGTGGACAGGCCTCAGGTTGAATGCCAAGGACCTCGCCTCGGAGCTGATGGACAAGACGTTCGCGGGTACGCTCGCGTTCGATGCTCCTCTCGATGCAGCCGTGGCGCTCGAAGAGCGCGGAGCGGACAGCTTCGCGCCGCTCGTCGCATTCGCAGTGGGTGTCCAATCCCTCGAGGCAACCCGCGCGGCAGCCAAGGAAATCGGAACCGTAGCCGAGATCTCTCCGGGCGAATACAAGGTCCATTTGCGCCACGGCAAAAAGAAGCGCGACAAGACGTTCTGCGTCTTGTCAGCTGCTGTTGGCGCGACGCCGGGCCGCTTGGTCTGCGGCGAGCGCGAGCGCGACGTCGAGGCCCTACGCACGTACATGACGCGCACACTGCCCAAGCGAGACCTAGGACCCGCCGATCTTCACTGCGAGTTCCGCGTGGGCCCTGCCGTCGATGTGTACGGCGAGATCATTCAGAAGGCGCTGCACATGGGAGCGGCCCTCCTTCCTCGCAAGCTGCAGATCGGCGAGCCCGCCTTCGACCGAGCGATCGACCGTCTCGCGCTCGGCGTGAGCAGCGAGCTCGGCGCTGTCGCCTCAGACCTCGATTCGCTGACCCTCGATCTCTCGATGGCCCCGGACAAGGCCAGCTTGGCGACAGCCCTTCTGATGAAGAGCCAAACATCGTGGACCGCGAGCACGCTGGCGAGCATGGCTGCCCGATCGGCTGCGCCCCCGCCCATGTATTGGCACTTGCCCGCGAGCGCTACGGCGGCGATGCACGGGTACTTGCCCGAAGCCCGGAGGTTCGAGGCGATCCGGCACACGCTCGGCGAGCTCGCCGACGGCTGGCTCCAGCACGAGGGCATGTCCCAAGCCGACCGGGCGGCTATCATGGCTCTGCTCGACGAAAAGTACGCCATCGATACGCCGCTCGTCGCCGCCGTCGGAACCTTTCCCGAGCCTCCGGCGAAGCGCCCTCAAAAGGGAGCGGCGGTTCTGCCGAGCGATCCAGTGCAATCCGCGCTCGTAAGGTCGGGCTGGCTCCTCATCGGGATCGGCGCGCCGAACCCGGCGGCCGATTTTTTGAAGACCGTCTCGAGCGCGGCGAGCCGCCCCAAAGTCCAGGCATTCCTGCAAGGAAAGCTCGCGACACTGAGTTCGAAAAGCGATCGAGAACAGGAGCATTCGATCTGGGCGACCGGCGCCACGCTCAAGGCCGCACCGGTGCCGAAGGAGCTTCCCAAGGGGAGCCTCGCGTTCGAGCTCGCCATCTCCTATAGCGGGTCGCTCGAAGGGGGAGCACGAGCGGTGGGCGCCCACAAGGCGAAAGCGCCGACGACACCCATGAAGGTGCAGGTCCTCGTCGTCGCGGAAAGCGCACAGACGTGGATCGCGGTCGGGGCCGACAAGGCCCAATTGACGAAGACGGTTCTCACCGCGACCGAAGGCGGGCCGGAGGCAGAAACGCTGTCGGCAAGGCAAGACCTTTCCCCCTTGCGACAGACGAAGCTGGCAGAAGGGGGGTTTTTCACCATCGAATCGATTTTGAATTCGATGCTGGCTCCCGCGACGTGGGTCGACACCGACGTGGCACGCAATGCCGAAGGCGCTCATTATCTTCTCTCGTCGACCCCGAACAAGGGAAAGACGCCCGTCCTCTTCCAAGGGGAAGTCGCGACGGGGGATGGTGCAACCGTCACGCTTCGCGTCGAGGTACCGAAGAGCCTCGTCGAAGACATCGCCATTCTCGCCGCAGGATCGGGGCTAGCCCCGCGGCGCACGCCGTGACCCCAGGCTGGGGGTCTGCTAACGTGCCGGCGGTCGGCGGTAGATCTCGGACTCGAGAAACCGGAAGTGGTTCGGAACTTTGGCCTGTAGCTCCTTCGTGCGCCGCCGCTTCTCCATGGCGAGCCGCTCGGCCGCTTCGAGGGCCCTTCTCCCCGGCTTCGGTACATCGAAGTGGAAGTTCATCCCGAGCAGCACGCAAAACCAGCTGATGTCCCGAAATGCCGCTCCCGTCTCGCGCGTCCCTTTGGTGCTCGCCGTCGGCAGGTGGCGCTTGAAAACCTCGAGCCGGGCCGCGAGCTCGGGCGGCACCCGTGTTTCGTTTTTCACTGCTCTCCAGTAAGGCGTGTCCTCTCGACGCGTGAAGCAGTAATGGGCGGTGATGAAATGAATGATGTCGAGATAGAATTTATCGAGGGCCATGTTGTAGCGCGAGCTGATCCGCTCGTCGTAGTACCGCGCGTCGAGCATCGACGTGAGGAGCTCGATGCCCACCTGGGTGATGGCGAGCCCACTCGACTCGAGCGGCTCGACGAATCCCCCCGCGAGCCCGATGGCAACGCAGTTCTTCGCCCAGAGCGAAGGTAGCTTCCCCGTGGCAAACCGGACGCTCTGCTTCACCACCGCGTCGGCGTAGCCTTCACCCGCGTACGACGCGAGCTCGCGATCGGCGTCGGCTTCGGAAAGAAAGTTGCTGGAGTACACGTAGCCGAGGCTGAGCTTGTCGTAGAGCGGTATCGACCAGATCCAACCTGCCGATTGGGCGGACGCCTTCACGTAGGGATGCATTCGGCGTTCGAGATCAGCCTTCGGGTCGTAACGCATCCGAACGACCAGAGCGCGATCGTTGAAAAGGGAGCTGGCCCAAGACTCGAATTTTTGCTCTGGGGTGACCTTGCCGATGAGCTGCCGCTTGAAGCCGGTGCAGTCGACGTAGAGATCACTGGCGAGTGTGCCGTGGGAAGCGGTGACCAGGCCCGCGATCGCCCCGCGATCGTCCACTCTCACCTCGAGGACCTCGTCTGTCACGTGACGCACGCGCGGCGAGACCGACTGCAAGAGCTTTCCGAAGCGAGCCGCGTCAAAGTGGTACGCGAGCAGATCGTCGTAGAGAGGCATCTTGCCCTCTCCGACGTTCAGCGCGGTCGAGCAGAAGTTTTGCTGGTAGAAGGAGAGACGATCGCGATAACCCCCGCCGTCGGCGGCGTGTTTCGAAAGCCAGCAGTGCCCCGTGTGCACGTGATCGTCGACGTAGTCGAGAAGCTCGAAAGGATGCCAATACCAATCTCCTCGCTCGAACCAGTTCTCGAAGAGGATGCCCGTCTTGTACGTGGCTTCGCATTCCGGCATCCACTGCTCCGGCGACACGAAGCCGAGCTCGCGAAGGAAGTTGTGGATCATCGGCGTGGTCGCCTCGCCGACGCCGATGGTGGGAATCTTCGCCGATTCGACGAGCGTCACCTCGACCCCCACGAGCACCTTGGCAAGGTAGGCTGCCGTCATCCAACCCGCCGAGCCGCCTCCCACGACTATGACGCTTGCCACTCGCTGCATCGCGGTGGTCTTCGTATAGCACGGGATACCCTTGCCTTTGCCGGAGAGGCGTGGAACGTTCGCTCGCGCTCTTCATGAATCGAGCTTTCCTCCGCTTCGCCATCATGTTCCCCCTCGCCGTTTGCTCGTGTCGCAGGCGGGTCGTTCCGCCGCTCGAAACGACGTCGAGTTCGACGAGCGGCGGCGCGCCCGAAGTGCCGGAACCCTCGGGTCAGGCGCCGCTAAACATGCCGCCGCCCGCCCCGATTGCCCCACTTTCCAGCAACGCGCGCACCGAAGACGAGCGAAACACGATCGCTGTCTTTCGCGACTCGGCTCCGGCGGTCGTCTTCGTCACGCAGACGCGGGTCGTCGTCGACTACCTGGCGGGCACGGCGCAGGAAATCCCCGCTGGGTCGGGGTCGGGCTTCGTCTGGGACGCGAACGGTAACGTCGTCACCAACTACCACGTAGTCGAGGGTGCCCGTTCCCTCACCGTGACGTTTCACAACCAACGGACCTTCGAGGCTCGAATCGTAGGTGTCGAGCCGAGGAAGGACATCGCCGTCATCTCGGTGAACGCTCCGAAAAGCTTGCTCCAGCCGGTCCGCGTGATCGAGCACGTCGATCTCGAGGTGGGCGAGAAGACGATCGCCATCGGCAACCCCTTCGGCCTCGATCACACGCTGACGACGGGCGTCGTGAGCGCTCTCGGTCGCCAGGTTCAAGGCATCGGCGGCGTGACTATCCGCGACATGGTGCAGACGGATGCTGCGATCAACCCTGGCAACTCCGGGGGGCCGCTGCTCGACTCGTCCGGCAGACTCATTGGCATGAACACCATGATCTTCAGCAAGACCGGAGCGTCGGCCGGGATCGGCTTCGCCGTGCCCGTCAGCACGATCCAGCGCGTCGTCCCGCAGCTCATCAAGAACGGGCGCGCCGAGCAGCTCGGGATCGGCGTGCAGGTCGACCCGGCGCGCAGGCTCGAGAGAAGCCACGGTATCCGCGGCGTGGTCGTGCTCGACGTCGTCACGGGAACACCGGCCGTGCGGGCAGGCATGCGGGGCATCACCCAGACTCGCAACGGACTTCTGCTCGGCGATATCATCGTCGGTCTCGATGACCAGAAGGTGGACGACTTCGACGACCTCTACAACGCGCTCGACCGCCACCGCCCGGGCGACAGAGTCGACGTCAAGGTGCGCCGCGACAACCAGCTCGTCACGCTGAAGGTGGAGGTCATGGCATTGCCGTGAGCCGGCCCGCGCGACCTCCAAGCCCGCGGGATCCGCGGGTTCGCCCGAGACGATCCATCTTGACCGCGGCAGCCCGGCGGGGCACGAAAGCGGCCGCGGCGCGAGCCGCGCCTATTTCAAAATCCTCTGAACGAGAGCTTGCACCGACAGGTATCGACGACTTAGCCTTCGTAATCACTTAGTTCGGCGTGGTAGCCAAGCGGTTAGGCAATGGTTTGCAAAACCATCATACGTGGGTTCGAATCCCATCCACGCCTCCGAGAGGCCTGACGGGCTCTTCTCATTTGGCAGCGGTCCCGTAGGGCCGCCCGCACGAGCTGCTACACGTCGATCGGCCTGCCAGGTGGGACGCTCGGAGGCGGATATCCAGAGGTAGGGGACGGTTGCAGAGGAGTCTGCGCGGACGGGCCGTGCGCCGGGGGCGGTGACGAGGCCTGCCCGGGCGGCGGCACCCAGGTTTGCGCCGCGGGGTCGGCTTGCGCCTCCCCGTCATCGAAATCGGCCGATAGGAGCGACCAGACGTCGATCGCACCCTGGAGACGCTTCAGCTTCTCGGTCGCCTGCTGAACGCTGGCGAGATTGCCCTGGGCAACGGCTTCGTCGAGCGCGGTGATGATGTCGGTGAGCCGATCCGCGATCCGCCCCGGCGTGGGTTCGCCGACTTGGTCGGGGGCGACGAATTCGAAGCCGAATTCCCCGAGCAACGCGACTGCTTCGAGCGTCGGCTTGGCTGCCATCACGTCCTCAGGACGATCATTGCGGAGCCCGAGACAGTTAGCAACTGAAACCTACCTTGGCCACCGGGCCGACCTGCCGTCCCCGTCGGCAACGTCCGTCCCGGTGCAGCGATGACGCCCTATTCGGGCAGTGCCGTTAGGTCGGACTCCGGACGCCGCCATGGCGCCGGCCGATGCCCCCGACGAGCTGCTATCTGAGCGCCCACAGAACCACGAGCGCCACGAGGATGCGATAGTACCCGAACACCTCGAGACCCCGGCTTCGCAGGTAACGAATGAAGCTCGCAACGACCGCCCATGCGACGACGAACGAAACCGCGAGGCCCACGAGAAGCTGCGAGGCCCCCACCGTGGAAAACAGCTCGGCTCGACCCTTGTACAGCTCGTAGAGCGTCGCGGCGCCGAGGGTCGGCAGCGCGAGGAGAAAGGAGAACTCGGCGGCCGTCGAGGTGTGAAGCCCGGCGAGCTGGCCCGCGACGATGGTGCACATCGAACGCGACGCCCCCGGCCACAGGGAAAAACATTGCCCAAGCCCGATCGACAAAGCCCGAAGGGGCGTTACGTGCTCCAGCCCTCGAGCACCCTCGAGGTTTCGCCGTGTTCGAATGCGCTCCACGACGATCATGACGACCCCGCCGACGATCAGAGCGACCGCGACCGGCACGGGGCCGAACAGATGCTGCTTGATCGCCTTGCGAAGGAGGAGACCCAGCACCGCTGCCGGTGCGAATGCGATGCCGAGCGCCAGAGCGAGATCGATCGCCTCCCGCTTGCCGAGTGCAAGCCCGCGCACGCGCTCTACCAAAAGGACGCGGTAATGGATGAGGACTGCGAGGATGGCTCCGAGCTGGATGACGATGTCGAACGACTTCGACCCCTCCCCGCGGGAGCCGAGCCAATGTCCGACCAGAATGAGATGGCCCGTCGAAGACACCGGCAAGTACTCGGTCACGCCCTCGACGAAGCCGAGCAGGGCGGCGATGAAATGGCTCATCCTAGAAGCGCAATCCCCAGGGCGAGCCGCCGCCAGGCGCCCCGCCTGCGGAAGCGCTACCTTCCCTTTCGCGGAGCAGGCAAGGCGGGCAGCGGAGGACGGACCCGCGCCTCGTTCAAATACGACAGTGTTTCGACGACGGCCCGAACGACCTCGCGAGCCGTGGAAAGGCGCGATAACCAGCGCGAGCGCTCACGTAGGACCCGGTCGAGGGGCGTGGTACCCCTAGACAGGCGGTCCACTGAACGCCCGTCGTTCGAAGCACGACCCCTCTCCTCTGCCCGAGAAAATCGCGAACCAGGAAAAGGAATTACGACTTGATTTGCCATCGAGGGCATCCTCCCGCCCACAGCTCTTTGCTTGTGTTACTCGGCGCTGCCTTCGGCCCGCCTGCAATTACCCCGGCCCCACACGTCGCTGCATCGGGCAAACGCCGGGAGAATGCCGGTTTTTGGTTCAATGTACAATGAATTTTTTTATTCCAGTGTGACAAGGACCGTCTTCAGGTCCGGGTCCTCGCCAATTGGCGTGGGGAAATCCCCAGGTGGCCGTAGGTCCTTCACCTGGACAAGGGAGCGGTGAGCGAGACGACCGGCCTCGTGGATTCTCTTTCGAAACTTTCGCATGGAGATGCCGCGGTGATTGGTGCAGGCGAGCAAGCGACCACCCGGGGCGAGGACGGCGAGCGCTCGGGCAGCGAGCTCTGCATAATCGTCCGCTGCCGAAAACCGAGACGTCTTGGTCGTCGCGTAGCTCGGCGGATCGAGAATGACGAGGTCATAGCGTTCGCCGCGTTTTTCAGCGACCCTGAGCCAGGCGAAGACGTCGGCGTCGATGGTGGCGTGCGCGGACGATACGAGACCATTTGCCTGCATGTTCTCTCGACCCCAGGCGAGCGCCCCCTTCGATGCGTCCACGCTCACGGTGGAACGGGCTCCGCCCGCCGCCGCGGCGATCGTGAAGCTGCAGGTGTAGGCGAAAAGGTTCAAGACCCGCTTGCCGCGCGAGAGCTCGCGCACGCGCCGGCGGTTGTCCCTCTGATCGAGGAAAATACCTGTCTTGAGCCCGTCGCCTAGACGTACGTGGTAAGCGAGGCCGAGTTCGTGGACGACGAGGGGAACGGGCGCGGTCTCTCCGCGAACGGGCGACCGGGGTGCGAGCGACTCCTTGCGCGGATCGACCAGCGTGTTGGACTGCTTCGGATGGTTCATCAGGTACACGCCGCGCGCGCCGAGGGAAAAGACTCGATCGAGGATCCTTTCGCGCGCGGCAAGCGCCTGCGCGGAAAAGAAATGCACCAGCAGGTAGTCCCCGTAGACGTCGATCGCGATGCCGTTGAGCCCGTCCCCCTCGCCGTGAACGAGTCGAAAGACGGACGTGTCCCGAGAAGTGCCGAGCGCCCATCGCTCCTCGATTGCGTCGGAGAGCCGCGCGTCGAAAAGGGCGGGTTGTTCGACGGCCAAGCGGTTTGGGTCCCGCATCCAGTGCTCGAATTGCGCCGGCATCGGAGCGCGTACTTCGAGAGGCGCACCCGAAATGGGATGACGGATCACGAGACGAGCAGCGTGAAGCATGAGCCGCGGCGCGGGCGACCCCCCGTAGAGCCGGTCGCCTGCCACCGCGCCCCCCGCGGCCGCGATTTGGGTCCGAATCTGGTGGGTGCGACCGGTCTCGGGCGAGAGCTCGATGAGCGCGCGCCCGCCAGTGCGCTCGAGAACCCGATAGCCCGTGATGGCTTTCTGGGCCCCTCGGAAGGGCCGCTCGCCTGCCGGAAGAACCCGCATGCGGCCTGATTCGCCGGGCGCGAGCACATGAGCGAGCACGCCGCTTTGCTTGCCCTCCGGCCAACCTCCGACACCAGCGATATACGTTTTTTGTACGCGGCGACCTTCGAACTCGGCAGCAACGGCAGCGTTCGCTTCTCTCTTGCGCGTGAAGAGGAGCGTCCCCGACGTGTCGCGATCGAGCCGCTGGTGAATGCCGAGGTAGACTCGCTCGATCGGGACCCCGTCGCGTTCCGCCAGTGCGCGTCGGAGCCTCGAGACAGCATCGTCCTCGCGACCGGCGTCGGGCGCGTGCGTCGAAACGCCGACTGGTTTGTCGATGACGACGATCTCGGGGTCCTCGTAGAGAATTCGCTCCAGGGGAAACGCGGGCCATAAACGCGATAGCGGCATGAGGTGACCGTGGCACGCCATAGCTGCCCGTGGCTTTCCTGGCAACGGATGGTAAGAGTTGTTCCATGCTTCGAGGAACCAACAAACTGGTCATCCCGTTCGTGACGCTGTCGATCTCGCTGGTCGCCGCCTGTTCGAAATCCAGCAAGGCCGAGGGCCAGGCCGAGCCCGTCATCCCACCCGCGCCGGCGGGCGTTCAACAGGCGAAGGTCAAGGTCGACAAGAAGGGGTTTTCGCCGAGCGAGGTGAAACTCGAAAAGGGTAAGCCTGCGATGCTCTATTTCGTGCGCACGACGGACGAAACGTGCGCCAAAGAAGTCGTCTTTCCGGAGCTGAAAATCGAGAAAGATCTCCCGCTCGACACGCCGGTGCGGATCGACATTCCCACCACGGAGGCGCGGACACTCACCTTCCAATGCGGCATGGCGATGTACAAGAGCTCGGTCTTGATTCAGTAGCCGTGGCCGATTCTCCGCTCGTCACGGCCGGATGGCTCGAGGCCCACATCGACGATCCGCAGGTCATCGCCGCCGACGTCCGCTGGTACTTGAAGGACAAGCGAGGCATCGACGCCTACAGGGCCGGGCACATACCGTCGGCCTGCTTCGTCGATGTCGATCGCGATCTGTCGTCGCCCCCCGGGCCCGGGCGGCCGGGACGGCACCCGCTACCCTCGACCGATCAATTCGCGGCCGTCCTCGCGCGCATCGGGTTTGAACCGGGCAATGTGGTCGTCGCGTACGACGACACGGGCGGGACAACGGCGGCGCGCTTGTGGTGGCTTCTCAGGTACTTCGGCCTCGACGCGGGACGGGTGCTCGACGGCGGAATTCAAGCGTGGGTCGGGTCGGGCCGTCCGCTGGAGACAACGACGGCGTCGCGCTCGTCGGCCGAACCCGTACCCCTCGTGGCCCGGCTCGGGATGGTCGTCGACAAGGAGCGCGTGCGCCAGCTGTCCATTCGTGGCGAAGGGCTCGTGCTCGACGCCCGCGCTGCCGAACGTTACGAGGGACAGGTCGAGCCTATCGATCCGAGACCCGGGCATATTCCCGGCGCGAAGAGCGCACCCTTCTCGGCCAACCTGACGAGTCCCGCGGGCTATTTTCGTCCGAAGACGGAGCTCGGGCGCCATTACGCAGCGATGGGCGCCGAAACGGCGCGCCCGATCGTCGCGTACTGCGGATCGGGCGTCACCGCTTGCCATGACCTTTTGGCTCTGTCCCTCATTGGACGCGACGACGCGCTCCTCTACGAGGGGTCGTGGAGCGAGTGGGCAGATGACCCAGCGCTCGTCGCGGCGATTGGGAAAGACAGTGCCGGAGGCGCCTGACCACGGTCCCGGTCAGACCCATCTTGCTTCCGAGTCGGGATGGAGCAAGAGAGAACCGTGCGCTTTGTCATCGGTGCCGATGAGTACGACCCCGTCCTCGAGGTCCTCGCGTCCGAACTCGAAACGCTCGGGCACGACGTCGCCCGCGTCGGCGCGACGCCCGATCACCCGGCGCCGTGGGGATCGGTGGCGCTCGAGGTTGGCCGCCGTGTAGCCGAGCGATCAGCCGATCAGGGAATCGTCTGCTGCTACACCGGCACCGGCGTATCGATGGCGGCCAACAAATGGCCCGGTGTTCGCGCGGCTCTCTGCATCGACGCCGAAACGGCCCGAGGCGCGCGCCAATGGAACGACGCCAACGTGCTCGCACTGAGCCTTCGCCTCACCTCCCCCACCATGGCCAAAGAAATCGTGCGGGCGTGGACCAGCACCGCCTACGGCGGCACGGAGGTCGTGAGTCTCGAAGCCATGCGTGAGGCGGAGCGCACGCGAGGGTAGGCTCAGTCGCCGTCGATGCGCACGAGACTCGTCTCGAGGATGCCGCTAGCGGGATCGACGTCGACCGCGAGGTAATGACGACCGATGCCGTCGAAGCGCTCGGGGATCGCGCCACCCCCCCCGGAGATGTGAGCTGGGATGCCTGCGTTCGAAAACGGATAATAGGAATGAATGTGGCCGTAGAGCGTGAGAGCGACGCCGCCGCCGGCGAGCTTGGCGAGCAGCTTGGCCGCTTCGTTTCGGTCGGCGAACGAGCCGTTTCGCACCCCGATGGGGTCGATGGGCGGAATGTGCATCAAGACGACGTCGATTCGATCGCGCCCCTCGTCGAGCCATGCGCCGAGCCAATCGTAGACCATCGGGTCCAGGGTAGCGCTCGCCGAATCGAGGAACGTGAACTGCAGTCCGCCGTAGCGGAAGCGAAAATTCGCCCGACCGAAGGAGGCCTGGAAGGGCGCGCCATCGTCGGTGCCGAGCTCATGATTGCCGAGGGTCGCAAAAAAGGGGACGTTGAGTCGCTCGAGCTCGCGCTGAAAACGATCGAGTTGCTCGGGCGTCCCTCGGGTCGTGAGATCCCCCGCCGAGACCACGAACTCGATCGACGGATCTGCGTTCATGCGCGCGTAGATGTCCTGTACGCGGTCGATCGCTTCCTGAATGTCACTCAGCACCGCGAAGCGCCAGGGCGCGCTCGGTTCCGCGGGTGGATGCACTCTGAGGGTCGCCTCTCCACCGGGCGGCAACGACAAGAGCCAGCGCTTCTGGGTCGGGCGCGCCGCGTCGAGCGGCGTTGCCGTCACGATCTCGCCGGTCGAAAGAACGCCATCGATCGTAGCTTTGGCCAACGCGTTGTCGATCGTCAATGTCCATTGAGCGGGCGCCGACCCACTCGTTTTCGCACGCATACTGATCGCGGGAGCCTGCGCCCAGAGAGTTATCTCGCCCGGCAACAGCCTGCGAATCGACGACAGCCCGTCCGTGACCTCGACGTTTGCCGACGCAATGGCTCCCATTCCGACGCTCTCGTCCCGGCGCGCACGGTCGTGCGTCACCGCCACACAGGAAGCGAGCCAGACCGTCAGCAAAACGACGGAAGCGCGTTCGCTCACCAGCGTCCTCCGTGTCGAAAAAGAAGCGACAGTCCGACGACGTATGCCGATCCCGCGGCTGCCTCGCCGGCAAAACCCCAAGCTTCGCTCACGAACGCCCTCCCCTCGATACCGAAGTGGCCGGCGACGCCGCTCGGAATGCCGGGAATCTTGAGGCCGGCCGCGAAGTCATCGTGCCGATGATCATAGTAGATCGCGACCTCGCCTCGGGCCCGTCCCGGCCAGCCGACGTACATGCCGTAGGCGAAACGCGCGAGAAGCAGCTCCCCCACGTCGGCGGAGGCTCCTTTCACCTCGTATCGGTAGCTCTGCATCGCCCAGCCAAAACCGAGCTCCGCGAACGATCCCGTGAGCGAGGGCGCGACCCTCTCCATGTCGAGCCGACCCTGTACGGACAATTCGCCGGTCGTGGTGACGAAGCGGTCGACGAGGTCCGCGTGCCTCGTGAACGCTCCTTCGACATCGAGGTACGACCCATCGCTCGCCTCGGGCAGCGGAGCCGGCTTCGGACCGACGATGCGCAACGACGCGGGCACGCGAACACGAGATACATTTTCCTCGAGCGAAAACCAGGCCGAAGGGTGAGTGCGAAAGGAACCCGCGCGCCAGTCGAGCCCATACACGACGAAATTGCGGTAAGCAAAGACGGGATCGTAAACGTAGCGATATCCGACGTCGGCTTCGATCGCCGGTGCTCCGCGCGAGGGCGCACCGGCGCCTCCCTCGGGGGCGATCACGCCGTAGAGATCCGCAAGAGCGGAGATGGCGAACAGGCCCGCCCCCGCGATGCTGAGCGCTGCGGCCGGACCAATGATTCGGCGCGACGCGCCCGTCGCGAAGATGGGAACGAAGCCCGCGGCCAGCATACCAAGGCCGATGCCCTCGATGGCGAGAAGGCGGTAGCCTGTGTCCGGGTCACCCGCCACGAAGTGCCCTGATCCGTGGACGACCAACCCGGGCACCACGGCGGCAACCGCCGAAAGCGGCGACCGCCGCGTGTCTCGGTCGGCGCCGGCCGCGCGAGGCGATACTTGCCCTCCGCCTTGCGAGGCGATCGCACTGGAGACCGGCTCGGGCGGATCGGCGAGTGCGGTCTGCGACGGGGCGCCGCAAACGATGAACGCCGCCCCCACAATTGCGACACCACCCGAAAAGGAGACGCGCTTCCGACAGTGGATCATGCACGAAGCCGGGCGAGGCGACCCCCGGGATCACCCGCACCCGCGGCTTCGCGAACACCTTTACTGCTGTAGCTCGCCTTTGGCCAGGTTCAGCCACACGTTTGCGTTGTCGATGAACGGGCCGCGCGACCCAGGACGATTCGCCTGACCGATGAGAATCGTCTGGCGCGCGGTGTTGAGGTCGTGGGTTGCAGCGAGGCTCAGGTTGCCGCTCGGCGCCACGAGGTCTTGCAGCGCGTCGTCCGTCTCCGCGATCGCAAGGGTCATGAGGTCCCCCGTTTTCGGAGCGAATTCGTTCGCCTTGACGAAGTTGATGAGCTCCTGCGTGGCGCGAATGTTCTCGAGCGCATTGAGAACACGCAAGAACGCGGCGACCGCGTTCGAGTCCGCGTCGGTCAGGCTGATCGGACCGATCGTGATCGTCCCGTCCCCGACTGCCACCGCAGCCGGCGAGCTGTTGAACGCTGCGCTGCTGTAGAACTTCACCGCGTCTTCGATCGTGCTGACGGCGTTGTCGTGGAAGAACGGCCCGGTATCGGCAGCCTCGACGAGCGGCGGCGTGTTGAACGTGCCGTTGCCGAAGGTCCCCCTCGCGTTGAGCGTGCGCCCGAATCCGCCATCGCGCGGCATCGTCGGATCGAATTGGCGGGCGGGGTTCGGCGCGTTCTCGACGCCCGTGTTGAAGTTGGCGTTGCCGACGGCAAAAGTGGACCCGGCGTTCGCGTGACAGAAGTTGCAATTTCCGCGCGCATTGTCCCCGGCCTCGTTCATGAAGACCTGCTGGCCTCGTTGGGCGAGGGTCCCTTTCACCACCACCCCCGGGGTGGGCGGATTCGTGACGATCGAGCCGAGCGCGATGTCGGCGTCGCGGCCGGTGAAGAGCTGGAAGGCCGCCATGGCGTCGAGCTCCGCGTCGGTGGGCAGACGGAAGTCGATACCGGGCCTGCGCTGCAACGTCTTCGTGAAGTGCTGCGTGACGGCACCGATGGCAAACTCGCGGAGCGTGCCGCTGCCCGGAGCGCCTCCGCCGTCCCAACCCGTGCGCTGGTTCGGAGGAAAGGTCGTGCCGTCGATGGGTGTCGGCGTGCAGTTGGTCGGCCCGCAGCCGCCGCCGATCGGCGGAACGAGTGACGTCGAGAGCGCGAGCGTGTGGGGGACGCCGCGCATCGTGAACTTGTGGGCGAGGTCGTCGAAGCCGTCGACATTTTCGAGAATGAGCCCGAACCTGCGCATGAGCTGCGGCTTTTCGAAGTTTTGCGCAAGGGCCGGCGTGAACTCGGCGACAAAGAGCGCATCGTTCGACGGAAGGGTTGCAATGAAAGCGGGATCGATCGTGAGGTTGTTCTCCTGCCTGTGGCAAGTACCGCAGGTGCGCCCGTTGCCGTTGAACTTCTCGTTGAAGAACGTGTTCGCTCCGCTGACGACGAGCTGGTCGAGGGTCGCGACCGCGTCGATGGTAGCCGCCCGGGCCGGCTTCGTGACCCAGTCGAGCGCGCGACGAGGCAAGGAGCGCGGAGTGCCCGACTCGGCGATGCGGCCTTGCGTGTAGAGGCGCTGAAAGAGGTCGGCCGACCCCGAGAGAATCCGTGATTCGACAGGCGTCTTTCCGGAGCGGGTGACAATCACCAGATCGACCTCGAACTCCTCGAGAGACTGGCCGATCCGCGCCGAAAGCTCGAGCACGTCCGATCCGGGATCTTTCGCCGCGAGCGCGCCGACATGAATGAACCTGTCCCCCTCTTCGGGCATCACGCTCTTTCCCTCGCCGTCCTGGTTGTCCACGAGCCAGAGATCCGCGTTCCGAAGATCCTCGAGCCCCGACACACGCGCCGATACGCGGCCATCGATGAGGTCGAGCTCGACCATACCCGTTGCATACGAGTGCTCGCTCGAGATCGCCTTGTTCCAACCGAGAGCCATCCTGACGTGGCGGTCACCGCCCGCTTTCTCGTGCTCGGCTTGCCAATCGCGGTACGCACGTCCGAGCTTGTTTTGGCTCGCGACCGCGGCCCATGCATTGTCGGGCTCGACGGGGCGATACGCCGGGGCTCCCGTCGTGAGGGCGGCGCCTGCCCCAAGGAGCACCGCCGCGGCGGCTAGTAGTCGGTTTGTCGCTCTCATGCTCGTCTCCTCCGGCAGCGGTTTGCAAATAGCTCCCGCGATCGATTGCACATAGCTTCAATTCGCTTGTGACGTCAATCGCGGAGTGCCTCGCCGGGCGTGCCGGTCCGACTGCATGCCCATCTCGAATCGAAGCGATCACCAAATCACAGAAAACTGCAGGCCATCAAAGCAAACGAAAATGGTTCGTCATCCAAGTGATCTTCGTTCGTTGGGGTATGTGGCGAATGGGATGACGCAAAGAGAGTTCATCTTTGCATTCTCGATAGCGAGCAGCTTTTGGTTTCAGGCTCGGCCTGAACGGCGGTCTCGCGCGGGACCCACGCGGTGCAGGCGAGCGAGCGCCTGATCGAATTCCCTTCGAGCCGCGCGTAGCCGCGAGTAGACGGTATTGATGTTCGCGTTCACGAGTTCGGCGATTTCAGGAACCGTCATCCCCTCGAGCTCGGACAAGACGAAAACGACGGCCTTCTCCTCGGTGAGCTCGTCGAGCAGTTCGCCGAGAATGCGACCTGCCTCTCCGCGGCTCGCGAGCTCCGACGGGTCGGCCGCCGCATCGACGAGGATCGCCGGATCGACCACGTTCGTCGCAAGAGCTTGGCCCTTGCCCTTACGGCGCCGGGTCCGCCGGTAGTTTCGCACGATCCCCATCAAAATGTTGAAGACCCATGTCTTGACCGAGCACCTACTTTGGAACTCGCCGAGCCGTCGGTAGACCGTGACGAACACCTCCTGGGTGACGTCATCACGCGTGCTGTCGCCGACGCCGAGGCGTCGAACCGTCCGCCAGACAAAGGGAAATGTCTCTTGATACACCTCCTCGAACGACGGAGGCGCGACCACCGGGGCCGGCCTTGCTGGAGCGAGGGCTCTGTCGTCGACCTGGCTGACGGTGGCAGTATGGCTGATCAAGGCTGCTCGGGGCCCTAATGTCCGGACAGTTCACTTTCCGTCAGTCAAATATCGCCCCCTCCGCCGGGAGTCGGAAAGCGGGGAATCGACGCGCTCGCTGAGCCGCAGCGAGGATACGTCCCGCCGATCCGTCGCCGACAATCACGTAGTCGAAGTCGGCAGGGCCGTGCTTCGCACGCAAACCTGTCCTACTTTTTGGTTCCTGCCGTCTCGAGGTCTTCCGACAGGTAGCTCAGGATCACCTCGTCGAGCGATTTTTCGCTGATGAGATCGTCTCCGAAGATCGAACCCCCGGCCTCCGGGGCGCGCCCGCTCGCGAAAATAGCGGCGGGCCTCGACGCTGCATAGCGACCCGAGGACTGCCGATCTCGGATTTCCTTTTTCGTCGGAGGAGGCGCGCTCGCCCCAGTCACGACGTTCGGCGCGGCAGCATCGCCCACAGGCCCTGCCGTAAAGATTTCGGGCGCCTCGCGCCGACGGTTCGACCGCGCTTGGCTCGGGCCCGCCTCTTTCGGCGCTCGAACTTCCGCTGCTGGCTGCTCGGGCGGCGCGGATGCCGCGGTCGACGCGTTGCCCTTGCCGGAAGCCGCCTGCGTCGGTTGAAAGGATGTGCGCGACGTCGAGTTGCCCCCGGCGCGGCTGACGGGCGGGGCGTCGTCCGGATCGAACACGTGGTCGAACTGTCCATCGCGAAGCGCGATGAACATCATCTTGTGCTGCTCCTTCATCAGCTCGCGCACGACGTCGCCGAGGCGCTCGCAGCCGATATGCTCGGCGTACGAGGTCTTGACCGTCTTCAGGATGCGACCGCCATCCATGAAAAGATGGGTGATGACATGGGGATGCCTTATCCCCGAGTCCTCGGTCTGAATGTGGAACAACCGTCCGCGATGCTTGACGTTATTGTTAAAACCAAGGAGCGGTGATTGCATTGACCGAGGTCTGTCCGTGCGCAAATCCGCCCTTGCGCACTCGGGGGGCCCGCTTTTATTTTTAGCACGCTCGTTCAGCGCTCGTCCAACCGTCTCATTCCTTCCAAAAGAAGTGATTCCGGCGACTCCGTGATGAGCACTTCGGGTGGGCGAAAATCGGGGTCGAGCCCGAATTCGCCGTCCCGAAGGGCTAGCATGGCGTACACCGCTTCCTCGCCGCGCAGCTTTCCCCACATTGCATTCACCAGTTTCCCCTCGATGAAGTGGACCTCGCCCGCGTCGGCCCCTCGCCGGATCCTGAGCGCGCCGGACTTGCGACCATGCCAGAGGATCTGCACGAGGTCCGGCAGCGACATCTCGGTAAGTGATCCGGAGACCCCGTATGCGGGGACGGCGGCCGTGCGCGCCTCGAGCGCCTTCTTCAACTTCGCTACGAGCACCTCCGTCACCGCCGGCTTGATGGCAAAGTCGATGGCTCCGAGCTCGAACGCTCGCTTCGCCTCGTCCCTACCCTGCCGCCGTGTGAGGATGAGCCAGGGAAGCTGCGCGCCCCAAGGGCTATTTCGGGCCTCGACCAGCAGCGCGAGCCCGTCTGCGGCCGGATCGACCGTGGCGCCCCAATCGGGGGCAAGATCGAGCTCGCTCACGACGATCTCGATGCCCCCTTTCTTCAAGAGCTCGCGGGCCTGTACGATCGTACGGGCGATGCGGACCTCGAACCCCTCCTCGATCATGCGGAGCTCGAGGACCGTCGTCTCTTCGGGATCCGGATCGACGACGAGTGCGACGTGTCGGTTCGAGAGAATGCGCGAGCGGAGGTCGTCGCCGGCTACCATGGTCCGGAACAGATCGACGAGATGCGGATCGAAAACGGACCCCTTGTACTTGCTGAGGACCTCACAGGCCTCGCCTGGAGCGAGCGCTTTGCGAAAGGGGTTCTGGGCATTCTCGGTCAGGTCGATGTAAGTGTCCGTGATGGCGATGAGTCGAGCGCCGAGCGATATCTCCTTGGCGGCGGCCTGCTTGGGAAACCCTGAACCGTCGTAGCGCTCGTACATCCCGAGGACGGCGGCCAGCGTCGCCGGGGCCAGCTCTGCGCTGCTCATGAGGCGAGTCGGGGTGGCAAACGATTTCTCCGCGGCCGCACGCGGCGCCTCGTACTGCGCCGCATTCAACGCGGTGAGATGGTAGGCGGACATCTTGCCGAGGTCGTGCAAGTACGCCGCGACGACAATGGCCTTCTGCTCCGCCGGCGTGATACCGATGCGCTCGCACATCTTGCGCGTGAGCCGCGCGACCTGAGCCGAGTGACCGCGGAGCTCCTGCCGCGAGTTCTCGATGAGCGTGACCAAGACATTGAGTGTCTCGATGAAGGAATCGGACGTCGCCCACGACGTCTCGGGCATGGCGACGGCCGGCAGGCTCAGGTGTTTTGCTTCCTTCGGCGCCGAGCTTCGCGCGCGGGCGCTCGTCGGACCGCCGATGGAAAAGTCGGGGAGCAGCGGGGCGACTTGAGGAGCGCTCGGTTCCGGGTGCAGAGCTCCTCCGGAGGGTGCGTTCCCGAATCCGAAACCGAGATCGATCGTGCCCGAGTCCGCCTTGGCCTTCGATTCCAGCATGGCGAACGCGAATCGCTCACCACGGTAGAATTTGGCGACGGCGGCCTGAACGGCAGCTGGCCGCGCGACGAGCGCTTTCACCTCGCGAACTGCCGCGCCCTTCTGCACCTGATCGATGGCATCGACGTTGTGAGGATCAGCAGTGACGATCGAAAGCACACTATTTTGCGCGTCGTAGAGGACCGGAACCACGTTGAGGCGTTCAGCGAGCTTTCTCGGGAGCCGGTCGAGTGTCGATCGATCGATGTCGGCGTTGGAAAGCTTCTCGGTCGAGACGAAGCGGGTCTTGTACATCGACGCGAGATATTTCAGAAGGTCAGGCTCGGCGATCGCCTCGGTCTCGATGAGTGCGTCCTCGATTCTCGTTCCACCTCGCCTCTGGAGCAGAGTAGCTGCGTCATAGCGCGATCGGTCGATGCGCCCCTCGGCCAGAAGCCGATCGGCGATCCCCTGGCGAATCGACGCTGGGTGCGTCGATCCGACGTCCCGCGGTCCCGGCGCACGCTCGCCCATCGTCGATGCAGTATATCCCGGGCACCCGCGCCCCGTCGATTCCGCGCGTCAATCGATGGCGTTGAGCCACATGAGCGGGCGGCGGTAGAGGCGCTTCATCCGGTCTTCGGGAATCTCATGCGCCAGATCCTCGGGTGTGCGCATGATGACGTGCACGCCGGCTTGATCGAGGAGGTCGAACACACGACGCGTCGAGTCGACGACGTAATCCTGCTCGCCCGTCAGGAGATACACGCGCTTGATGCGGGCATAGCGCTTTTCGAGCTCGGTCTGGCCCTCGCCCCCCCAGTACGAATCACTCGCCGCGAGGATGAGCCAGCGGTTCCAGATTTCGGGCTCCCTCACGCCGATGTTCATCGCGATGAAAGCCCCTTCGCTGAAGCCGATGAGGGTGTTGCCCCGAAGTTGTACGCGCCGCCCGTACTTGTCGCGAAGGACAGCCACCGTGCGATCGACGAGGGCCTTGGCGCCGAGCCAGTTGTTCGACCATCCACGCGCCCCCCCTCCGCGGTCTTCCGGCCCGCTTGGGCACACGATCCAGCCGAACTCGCGCGCAACCTGCCCCCATTTGATGCAATCGGCTTCGGGATTGCCGCCGCGACCATGCAGGTAGAGTAGGATGGGCTTGAGGCCACGCGCGAGCGGCGCGTAGTAGAAGACGGGCGCCGCGCCGGGAAGCTCCAATCGCTGAGGCGCCGCAACGGCGGCGGCCGATCCCCGAGCCCGCGTATCCGCCGGCACAACCGTGGCCGTCGATCTCGGAGCACGCGCATTTGCCGGCGCGAAAACCGAAACCGAGCACACTGCCAACAAAAGAAACCACCACTTCATCGGCGACCAGAAACGCCCCTAACCTACTCCCTCACCCGATGGCTGTGAAACGGAAATCCGGACGATGCGGCCGGACCGCGCGGCGGCGCCGAGTAAGCCGAGTCATGAGTGGACCGGAAATGGCAACGCCCGGGGCTGTCCGGCCGATGGTACCTCTTCGGCGCGCTGAAGGCCGCGCCGAGTCGCAAGGGAGGGCCCCCCCCATACCTCCTTTTGACCTCGAGAGTCGCCGGGATCGCGGGAATCCGGGGCGAACTCTTGACAGACCGGGCCGAAGGGGGTACCCGTTTCCCCCCCTTTCGCGCGAGAAAGTTCCACATGTACGCGGTCATCAAGACGGGCGGCAAGCAATACCGAGTGAGCGAAGGTCAGAGGCTTCGCGTCGAGCGCCTTCCGGGCAATCCGGGCGACTCGCACAGCTTCGAAGAGGTGCTCCTCGTTGGCGGCGAGACGCCCAAGATCGGACGCCCGCTCGTCAGTGGCGCTTCAGTCAGCGCCGAGATCTTGAGTCAGGACCGGGGGAAGAAGATCATCGTTTTCAAGCTTCGCCGGCGCAAGAATTACCGCCGCAAGCAAGGGCATCGTCAGCCCTATACGGAGTTGAAGATCACGGGAATCAAGGTCTAGGGCGGCTCGATGGCACACAAGAAAGGCGCAGGCTCCACCCGCAACGGGCGAGGTTCGAACGCGCAGCGGCGCGGGGTGAAAGTCTACGCGGGCACGCCCGTGCGCGCGGGCAACATCCTCGTTCGACAAGTGGGCTCCTCGCTCCATGCCGGTAAGAACGTCGGCACCGGCAAGGATTTTACGCTCTTTGCGCTCATCGACGGCGTCGTCACCTACGAGTGGAAGACGAACAAAAAGCGCCAAGTATCGGTGTACCCGGCCCAGGGCTGATTCAGAAGGTACCGTACGCGCCAGAGCCCGGACGCCAGTGCGGGGGAGGATTGTACGCCTAACGCCGCACGGGGATGATCTGCACGCGCCGTCCCTCGCCCTCGCCGTCGCTCTTGGTGACGACCCCCGGGAACTTCGCGAGCGCGAGGTGCACAATGCGCCGGTCGCGCGGGCTCATCGGCTCGAAGGTAATAATCTTCCCCTCCTCGAGAGCCTTCTTGCCGAGCCGCTGCGCCATGGTGGCGAGCGTATCCTCGCGGCGCTGGCGGTAACCCTCGGCGTCGACGACCACGTGCACCCGGTCGAGGCCGGGCCGATTGACGACCCGGTTGACGACGTGCTGAATCGCCGTGAGGACCTGCCCTTTCTTCCCGATGATGCGCCCGGAATCTCGACCTTCGATTTCGATACGAATTTCGCCAGCGGGGTCGCCGGGCTCGGGTTCGACTAGATCGGCGACCACGTCCATGCCCATCTTGGTCAACAAATCCTCGACGAAATCGCGGGCGCTCTCCGCGCGGGCCTCGTCATAAACGGCGTCCCCGGCCTGCTGGGCCTCTTTGGGATCGCCCAAAGCCTCGCCGTTGCCCTGGTCTTGCGCCGATTCGTCAGCGCCGTCCGCATTCCCGTCGTCGCTCGCCGCTTCGGCTCGGCTCGAATCGAGCTCTTCGTTCTTGTCGTCGGGGGTGGACACTAGGATCCTCCTTTCAATTTCGCGGGCAGAGTACCAGGGAGCTTACGCTGGCCCGCCTTCTTGCCCGGTGGTTTTTTGTCCTCGGAGCCGTCCTTTTCGCGAACTTGGACGTCCGGTGCCCTCGGAGCGAAGCGCTCGACCGCCTGCTGTTGAACGATTCCGAGTATCGAGTTCGTCAGCATGTAGATGCCGAGCCCGGAAGGCAAAAAGAGCATCATGACGGTAAACAGCGCCGGCATAAAGTAAAGCATCATCTTCTGCTGAGCGAGGTCCGCCTGCTGGGGCATGAGCTTCTGCTGCACGAAGCTCGTCCCGCCGATCACGACCGGAAGCACGAAGTACGGGTCGGGCGCCGACAGATCGCGAAACCAGAGGAAGGGAGTGTGGTAGAGCTCAACGGCAGTCTGAAGCACCGTGTAGAGGGCCCACCACACCGGCATCTGCACGAGAACCGGGAGACAACCGCTGAACGGGTTCACGCCGTTCTTACGGTAGACCTCCATCATCGCGACCTGTTTCTGCTGCGGATCTTCCTTGAATTTGCGGTTGATCTCGTCGATCTCGGGCTTCAGCTTCCGCATGGAAACCATGCTTTTGATCTGCTTCCACGTGAGCGGGAAAAGCAGCACCCGTACGCACACGGTCAGGACGATGATCGCAATGCCCCAGTTGCCGACGACGTCGTGGACCTTGATGAGGAACATCACCAGGACTTTGCTCACCATGGCGAACATCCCGAGGTTGATGAGCTCGGATAGGTGGTGCTGGCCTCCCATCGCCCGGGCGAGCGCGTCGCGGTCCTTGGGCCCGTAGTACGCGCCGACTTCGTAGGTCGCGCTCTCGTGCGGCGCGAGCTCCTTCGACGGATAGATGAGCCGCGACCGGTACATCGCGCCGTAGGACGGATCCTTGGTCTTGTCCGGAAACTGATCTTTGTACCAACGCTCCTCGACTTGAAGTCCGCACATCGGCGCCGAAGGTGCTTCCAAAGGAACGAGCGCCTGGGCGAAGTAGCCGCTGGCGGTCGCGGCGAAATCGATCGGGCCGCGCTGCACGAGCCAACCCGACTCGAACTCCGGTTTTTCGAAATCTTTGGCGCTGAAGTCCGACAGCGATTTTCGGAGAAGCTTTCCGCCGTCGTGCGCGCATGCGACCTCGGTGGTGAACGGGGATTGGCGGCCGAAATGGGAATCCGTCTCTTGATGCGTTCGCCAGGCGGTATTCTCGATGCCGAGCCGGTGCACGCGCTTCGCGTCACTCTTGTTCTCGATGGTTGCGCGCGCGATGAGCTCGTAGGGACCCTCGCCGGCACGAAATGTCTTCGTCAACTTGACGCTGTCGTCCGAATACGAGAACGCGCATGTCCCGTCGCTCGCCGGCTCGCGTTTCCAATCGACGACATCTTTGGCGACCTGCGCCGTGTCGCCCGTCGTGCTCATCGCACGCCAGTCGAAGTGCAGGTCGAATCGATCGGGAGCCGCAGCCGGAACCGTGGTGAGCTCGATCGGCTTACCCCCTTCGGTATAGCGTGGGTCGCCGACGAGGTAGTAGTCGACGAGCGCGGCCCCACGCGACGAAAATTCCGCACGGAACTGCTTGCCCTCGAGCGTGCACTTTTCGGGCGCGGCCGCCCCAAAGCCGAACTCGGCGGTTTCCGTGCGCCCGACGCCGATCGGCTGAGCGCCATCTTTGCCGCCGCCCAGGATCTTCGGGATGTAGATCCAGGCGAGCAGGGCGGCGATGCCGATGAAGATCCAGCGAGTAACGGATTCCATTTGGTGTTCTCGCGCAGCTCCCGGTTGGCAGGGACCCTTCGTGGGCCCGCCCGGACGCGCGCCGGTTCAAGTCGTTTTGGGTTCTCGCCGGTGATGAGGCAGGGGGGGCGGATCGTACCCGCCGGGATGGAATGGGTGGCACTTACACACGCGCACGAGCGAAAGCAAGAACCCCCGCAGAGTCCCGTGGGCCTCGAAACAAGCCAATGCATAAGATGAGCATGACGGGTGAAAGCGACACACCGGACCGAGCCAAACGGACACTGTCCTTTGGTACAGGCGGATGAGACCCATGAAGAAGTACCGGACCATCACTCGGCAGACCCTTTAGGTTCGGCAGTTTGGGTCTTTGGAGGCGAATTGGCCAGCGCCCTCCGCAACGAGGCGGCGCGCGCCGCGATGAGGCGGCTCGCCCCCCGCCACTCGGCGCCGATTCGAGTGACGGAAAGCGCCGTAGCCGCCAAGTTTTTCGGAATGACAACCACGTCGAGACCTGCCGGAAAGAGGTCGGGCGACAGGCGAAAGGCTTCCCGGATGAGGCGTTTGGCCCGGTTGCGACGCACGGCGTCGCCAAACTTGCGCGTGACCGTAATTCCGAGTCGAGCCGGTGCCTCGTCGTCTCGCGCAGCCAGAACGACGATGCAGCTCGGCAGCGAAAGGCGCGACCCTCCTTCCTGAATGGGCAAAAACTCGCGCCTCTTGCGAATGCGCTTCGACTTCGGAAACGCCTGCGAAACGCGACCGCTCAACGTAAGCGCGACGGAACCTACTTCTTGTAGGTCGCGACCGTGAGACGCCAGCGCCCCTTGCGGCGGCGATTGGCGAGCACTTTTGCGCCACCGGCCGTCTTCATCCTGGCTCGAAACCCGTGCTTACGCCGACGGCGCGTGTTGTGGGGCTGGTACGTGCGCTTCATCGGGGCCGCGTACAAAACCACGACCACCCGGAATTGTCAAGTCCTAGCCGGAACTTCGCGCAGTTTTTCATGTTACTCCGCGCGGGGCCTTCGGCCCTGCGGGCGGCATGAATTTCAAACACTCGACGGCCACGACCTTTCCCCCTTACCCTTTACGTTGCGGGAGGGGTTCGGCGGGACCCGCCCCAGAAACGGGTTGAGGAGGGGTGAAAGGGGAGATGGATGAGGCAGCTGGGTTACTCGGCGAGGGCGTCAGTCTTGTGAGCGGCCCGCTTGCGGCATTTTGGCGACGCGGGGTTGGTAGTGCTCTTCGGCGCGGTCTTCGGCTCGCCTGCGCCGGTTATGTTACTCGGCGCGGCCTTCGGCTCGCCTGCGTTGCCCTCGCAGTGCTTGGAATGATCTTGTTTGCCGGTTCGCGAGCCCAAGCACAACAAAAGACCTTCTACCTCGATCGGCTCACGATCGGCGGCGCCCCCGACGATGGCATCGCCGTCTGGCGACCTTACGAGTCACCGAAAACTCGCTTTTTTGCCCAGATGGCACTCGGCCTCACGCTGCGGCCGCTTCGCGTGACGACGGTCGCCACCGACAACAACCCTCGCCTTATCAATTATCCGAATGCCGTCGTCGGCTCTCAGTTCATCGACTACACGAGCGTCGGCATCGAGATCGCCGGTCGCGCCGCGATCCTTGCCACGCTGCCCTTCGTCCCCTTCCAGAGCGGGAGCGACCCAACCCCGGTCGGCGTGACCGGCGTCGGCGATCTCGAGCCATTTGCGCTGATGGACGCGCGGCTCGACATTCGTGGAACCGTCTACCGTAGCGACGACAAGACATGGCTCTTCGGGACCGGCATGTCCTTCTATCTGCCGACCGGCTCGCGGTTCTCGTACGGGGGCGACGGTGCGGTCTCGACGGCGTTCAACGTGAGCGTCGAGACGTACGTGCGCGACTTCATTCTCGTCATGAACACGGGCATCCACTGGCGACCTACGGGCGTCGTGGGGGAGCTCGCCGTCGGTCTTTCCAGCACAGTGGGATCCGAAGCTTGGAATTCACGTGACTTGAAGTCGCGGC